>Ga0209219_1000023_pt1 | contig 64674 bp, 64 predicted proteins | sample BlaSpr_A8_OM1_M1_FD_187973 | JGI IMG/M metagenome (GOLD analysis project Ga0209219, IMG submission 187973) | Forest soil microbial communities from Thunder Bay, Ontario, Canada - Black Spruce, Ontario site 2_A8_OM1_M1 (SPAdes) (version 2) | ecosystem: Environmental > Terrestrial > Soil > Boreal... | reverse complement strand
ACCGACTTGCCCGCCCCGTTGTCCCCGCACAACCCGGTCACCTGACCGGCGGGCAGGTCGAGGTTGACCCCGTACAAGGCCTGCACCGGCCCGAAGTGCTTGTCGATCCCCCGCAGCTGCAGCAGGGGCTCGGTCGTGCCCCGGCTGCTGACCGCGAGTCCCTGGCTCTCGCTCATTTCACTCTGCAATGAAGACCCGCGTGTATCCGGAGGGCCTCGGCCGGGCCGCACCCAGCGGGATGCGGCCCGGCGAAGCCGTGGATAGGGTACGTCAGCGCGGACGCACCCTCAAAGTCACTTGATTCCAGCTGCCGTGCAGGCGGCCGCGCCGGCGATGGCGCAGATCGCGTTGGCAGTGTCGAAGCCGTCAGCGACGACGGTGCTCTCCATGTTGGCGGCGGTGACCCAGACGGGGGTCGAAAGCGACGCCGGCTCGGTGATGCTCGGATCCTTCGGATCAACCGTCGTGGCATTCACCAGGCTCGTCGGCGGGGTGTCACCGGCCAGCAGGATGTCGGCGAGGGCGACCGCGTCGCCCGCTTCCTTGTAGATGGCCTTGTACACGGAACCGCACTGCCAGCCCTGGAGGATGTACGCCATCCCCTGAGCTGTCGCGTCTTGTCCGGTTGTCGGGATCGTCTTGGGCTTGGCGCCCGCGCCCTTGAGGACGGTGATCACGGCATTGGCCAGCCCGTCGTTGGCTTCCATGGTGGCGTTGATCGACTTGTTGGCGGTGTACGCCTGCTGGAAGATCTGGCCGCCCTTGGTGTTGTCCCAGCCGGGGGCATACTGCTCCTGGACCAGGGTGTAGCCGAGGCTGTTCTTCGTGCCCGCGGGGACCGACTTCGCTGCCACGCCCCAGACCGCCTTGTTGTAGCCGGTCGCGAACGCGATCGAGTTGGAGTCGGTGTCCTCGCCGCCGTCCAGGGTGAAGACCTTGGGGCTCTGGACGTTCCATGCAGAGACGCACGACTCGAGGCCCATGCCGATGAGGTTGCCGACCTGCTGGTTGTCGAAGCTCACGTAGTAGTTGTGGCCCTGGAAGATTGCGCGGTCGTACGCGATCAGGGTCACGCCCTTGGACGCGGCGAGCTGCGCGATGGCGATGCCGGTCGGATTGTCGATCGGGTCCACGATGAGGATCTTGGCCCCGAGGTTGATGTCGGCGGTGGCGTCGTCCAGCATGGTCGAGTCACTGCCCTGGGCATTGTCGATCCGGTACTGCGACTGGGTGAACCCGGCGTCCGCGAACGCGGCGTTCAGGTAGGGCTGGTCGAAGTCCACGTACCGAGTCGACGACGTGGTGTCAGGGAGGATGACCCCGACCTGCAGGGAGTTGGATCCCTTGGTCGCGAACTGGGTCAGCGACTTGAACTGCGACATGGTGGCGTTGATGTCAGCCGTGAACGAGCTGACGCTGACGTTCGGGACGGTGTTGGAGCCCGAGCTGCCTCCAGACGTTGGGTTCGTCGTGCTGCTCCCGCAGGCCGCGATTAGGAGGCCGGCCGTGCACGCCAGTGATAGAGCGCCTCCCCTCCGATGGCGAACGAGTATTCCTGATCCCCGCATTGCTGCCTCCTTGTCCTGTGTCCGCGCTGATCCCGACTGGTGCCGATTGGCTGTGGGCTGTTTCATAGGCTCCTCGCGTGCTGGCGTCTACCCCGTCAACGCAAGTGACGGGCTGGCTTCGAGGGGGATGGCGACGTAGCGATCCCCCTCCTGGAGCGCTCGGGCGACGGCGCCGAGGACGCCGGCGCGAGCGCCGAGCGTGCTGACGATGACCTCGGTGTGCTGGGCCGAGATCGAGATGGCGCGCCGGGCCATCGAGTCGGTGATCGCCGAGAGCAGCAGGTCGCCGGCGAGGGAGAGCTCACCGCCGATGATGATCCGCTGCAGGCTGAGCAGGTTGCAGAGGTTGGCGACGGCGACGCCGATGTGGCGGCCGGCATCGGTGATGACCCGCTGGCAGCCGATGTCTCCCGCCTCACTGCGGCGGAGCATGTCCTCGATGGTGATGTCGTCGCCGTGGCTGCGCCGCAACGACTCGAGCAGTGCCGGCACGCCGGCGAGGACCTCGAGGCAGCCGCGGTTGCCGCAGCGGCAGACCGGGCCATTCTCTTCGATGGTGGTGTGGCCGATCTCCCCGGCGGTGCCGCCGGCGCCGCGGTAGACGCTGCCGTTGAGCACCAGCCCGGCGCCGATGCCGGTCGATATCTTGAGGTAGGCGAAATCCGAGAGCCCGCGCCCGCTGCCCCAGAGGCTCTCGGCGAGCGCGCCCAGCTTGGCGTCGTTGTCGACCGCGACCGGGACCTGAAGCCGGTCGCGAAAGGCGGCGGCGACGTCAATTTCGGCCCAGCCGGGCAGGACGGTGGGGGAGCTGAGCCGGCCCGTGCTCGCCACGATCGGACCGGGGAGTCCCACGGACATGCCGATGAGGTCGGCGTGCTTTCTGCCCACCTTCTTGATGAGCGCGTGCACCGTGGCCTCGCTCTCGGGGACGCCCTCCATGGCGCGGTGCCCGTAGCTGAGCGTCTGGTAGTCCTCGGCGAGGACGTTGTGGGCGAGGTCTGCGATGGCGACCCGGACGTGACGGTTGCCGAAGTCGATGCCGACCACGAGCCCCGCGTCGGGATTCAGGGTCACCTGGCGGGCGCGGCGCCCGTTGCGCCGGACCTGGGTGATGCTCGCCGCGCCATCTTCGGCGAGCTCACGGACGATGTTGGACACGGAGGCGGGGGACAGGCCGGTCGCCCGGGCGATTTCAGCCTGGGTCATGCCGCCGGGCCGGCGCAACGCTCGGACCGCCTCACGGCGGTTGGCCTTGCGCAAATCCGCGAGTGATCCACCTTGGCGTCCCTTGTCCACCGCGCGACTCTGGTGTTTTCCAATAGGGGTTGTCAAGCCTTGAACGCTTCAAGGAAGGATTACGGGTCCATCCATTGAAAGAATGGCGCCATGATCGGGCGAGCTGAACGTCCTCACGCTCACGTGGTGTCAGTCGCATCGCGTTGCTGCCAGCTGCTGCCGTTCCACTCCCACACGTGTACGGGCTGGGGTTGCAGCTGGGTCGGCGGATTCTCAAACCCGAGCATCAGGAACTGAGCACGGTCGAGATCGGTGACCTCGGTGCCCTGCTCGACGGTCAGCTGCGACCGTGGTATCGGCGCCCACCCCGTCCCGTTCCAGCGCCAGAGCTGCGCGAAGGCGTCCGCGGTCGGGTCGCTGCAGAGCAGGAGACTGCCGCTTGCCGGATCCAATGCCAGACCGGCGGTGGCCTGGGGAGGAGTCGCGGGTAACGGGTGCCAGCCGTGGCCGTCGAAGCTCCAGGTCGTCGTTCCGGCACCCATCGGGGGTGACAGCGCGCTCACCAGGATCACCGCCCGCGAGGCGGGATCAAAGGCTACCTGGGCGGCGATGGGCGTCGGCGGTGGGGCACCGGCCTCCCGCGACCAGTACCGGCCGGTCCAGATCCAGGTCTCACCGCCGTCGACCCTGGTGGCGGGCGTGATCAGCACCATCTCGCGGATCGCCGCGTCCCAGACCATCAGCGAACCCTCGCCGGCGGGCGGACCGCCGGCGCCGTTGTCGAGCTGGCGCCAGGTCGATCCCGACCACGCCCAGGTGTCGTTGACGACCTGGCCCTCGGCCAGACGTCCGCCGAAGAGCATGACCAGCCCGGTCTCGGGGTTGTAGGCGGCGGCAGCCTGAAAGCGTCCCGGCGGACTGGTGGGTGGGGTCACGCGGGACCAGCGGCTGCCGTCCCAGAGCCAGGTCTGGTCGTAGCTGTCAACGCCACCGAAGAACACCACTCGATGGGTCGCAGGATCGTCGGCGACGCTGAAGCCGTAACTGGACACCGGACCGTGCACGGCTGGGGTCGGGCCGATCGTGAACGGGGGCGGAAGCACGGGGCGGCTCGGTGGGTGAAACGGTGGTGGCGATGCAGGGCGCTGGAGCAGCGAGAGTCCGAGCCCGAGCACGCCTGCGGTGGCGACCAGCCCGAGGAGCCTGACGGTGAAGGTCAGCCGGTTACTTGCTCGGGACGGCTCGGGGTCGTCTGTCATCGCTGCTCACTCGTCCTGATCCCAGAGCCTGATTCCGCCGAGGATGCCGGCGGCGTTGTCGACGATCGATGCCTTGGGCCCGAGGTCGATGGTGACACGGGATGAGTTGCCGCCGCCGATGTAGACATGGTCGAAGAAGAAGAGCGCGTCGAGGGTGTCCACCGCGCGCTTCACGCGCAGGTTCCAGTCCTCCGGCGATAGCCGTTTACGCGCAGCCTCGCCGAGCTGCTCGAAGTAGGTCTCATTGTCGTGGAGGGGGTGATGCGCGAACTCCATGTGAGGAGCGAGACGACCGTTCTCGAAGAGTCCGGTCCCGACCGACGTGCCCAAGGTGATGACCAGCTCGAGACCCGTTCCCGCGATCACCGCGAATCCCTGCACGTCGGCGTCGTTGGCGACGCGGGTCGGGCGTCCGAGTGTTTGCCTGACCGCGCCCGCGAGATCGTAGTCCGCCCACGCGTGGAGTAGATCGGGGTCGACCGCCGTGCCGAGACCGCCGACGCTGACGAACTCCGGCGCCGACAGCACCTTGCCGCCGCGCACCACCCCCGGAAAGCCTACGGACACGCGCTCGTACGGCGGGAGTTGTTCGACGAGCGCGGTCATGGCGCCGACGAGGGCTTCCGGCGGACACGGGTACGGGGTGGGTTGGGCGACGCGGTCAGCGAGCATCGACCCCGATGCGTCGAGCACCGACGCCTTGATGGCGGTGCCGCCAATGTCGATGGCGAGCGTCCGCGGGGTCTGCCCTTGTTGCCCGCCAGCCACTTGCTGCGAACTCGGCGCCGAGGTCATCGAGGCCAGCATGACATCCGCCGATCCACCCGGACCGGACCGCGACACCGCCAACTCGATGTCGGTCAGGTGCACTGTCTCAGCACCCACAAGCTCAGAGCCCGCCGAGCAGGCCCCGCAGCGCGGCCGTGTAGGCCGTGAGCGCCGCCCGACCCCGCCCGGTGAGGCCGATCGAGGTGCGTGCCGCCGTCCCGTTGCCCGTTTTCTCGCTGGTCAGGTAACCGGCGTCCTCCAGCTTCCGCAGGTGCGTGATCAGGTTGCCGGGCGTCAGCTCGAGCATGTCCTGCAGCCGGGTGAATGAGAGCGCGTCGCCCTCGGGCAGCGCGGCCAGCGTCGCGACGATCCGCAGACGGGCCGACGCGTGGATCAGCGGGTCCAGCGCTTCCTCTGTCATACGCGGCCGACCGCGCGGCCCTGCCAGGTGGTGGCAGCGGCGTAGCCGACCACCCCGATGAACAGGCTGATCCCCGCGACCAGCCACGCATCGATTGGCCCCACGAACAACGCGACGACGCCGCCGGCGACGACCGCGAGCGCGGCGCCGAACGACGGCCAGTCGGACTTGCTGCCGGCAATGCCCACGACGGTCGTGCCGACGATGATCAGCGGCGCCGCGGCCGGGATCACCCCATAGACGATGCTCGCGCTGGCGCCGTACTCCTTCATCGCGCCCTGAATCACGGGGCTGCCGAGGATGGACACGAGGACCGCAATCCCCTCGACCGTGCGCTGTCTCGTGGAGGGTCCGCTGACGCCGGCGATGGCGCGCTGGTGGACTCTCACGGTCACGGCGGCCGTGACGGCGACCGTCACGTACACCAGCGCGATCACGCCAACGTTCGGTCCGGTGTACGGGTGCTGCCCGAGCACCGAGAGCCACAGGGCACCGAACGCGCAGAGGATCACCGCTCCCATCAGCGCGGTCAGAAGCGGCGGGGTCGGATCGAACTGACGCCGCGCCTCGCGGCTCGTCTGCTCCAGCAGCCGCGCTGCCTTGCGCGGGTCGAGCGCACCGCCGTTGTCGGCGGTCGCGGTCTGCTCCAGATCAGGGGTGTCGTTCATGGTTGGGGCTCCTCGGTTGACTTTGCACCACAAAGCTACCGCACTTTGCCACGCAAAGTCAAGCCCCTACAGCACCACCGTCACGCTGGTCGACCCACTTCCCGAAAGCCCCCGGTTGTCGGTGATCGTCACGGTGACGGTGAAGCTGCCGAGTACCGAGAGGCCGTACCCATGGGAGAGTGTGAAGGTGGTGCCGGTCAGCGCGAGCACCTGGGTGCCGGTGCCATCGCCGTAGTTGACGGTCGCGGTGAACGAGTCGCTCGCGACGTCGCTGTCAGTGAAGCTCCCTGACCCGTTGAAGGCGCCGAGCGCCGCCAGACCACCGGAGTTGACCGTGACGACCGGTGCCGGCTCAGGCGCAGGTGTCGGCGTTGGCGTTGGCGTGGGCGTCGGCACGGGCAGGGGTGTCGGCACGGGGGTACCGGTCGGCACCGGCAGTGGGGTTGGGACTGGGATTGGAGGCAGGCTTGGCAAAACACCAGGGAGCGGCATGGATCCCGGCGGCGGCGTGCTTCCGGGCCGTCCGGGGGATCCACTCGGCCCCGGGGTTGCATGCGACGGCCCGGGCGACTGGCCCGGCGTCCCTCCGCCCGTCGGACCGTGGCCGGGATGCAGCGGTCCGCTTACGGTCAGCACCGCGCCGGGAGGCGAACCCGAGTAGGGCGACGGACTGGGGAGAACCCCGGGGACGGTGAGGCTCAGCGCCGTTGACCCCGAGACGATGGCGGCGCCCCAGTTCCAGCCGAGGCGATCGATCCAGAGGATCAGCGGCAACTGAGCAATCCACGAGCCGAGCCCCACGACGCGCCAGAGCCGCCCCATCGAGATGTTGAGAAAGGCGCGCACCACCACCGGGTCGAACTGCGCGCCCGAGCACTTCACCAGTTCCTGGCGCGCCGCGGAAACCCCGATCGGCTTGCGATACGGACGCACCGCGGTCATGACCTCATACGAGTCGGCGACCGCCACGATGCGTCCGGCGAGCGAGATCTGCTCACTGGCGAGCCCGTGCGGATATCCCTTGCCGTCGAAGCGTTCGTGGTGTTGCACGACCGCATTGCCCCACTCGCCGAGCCAGGCGCGTAGCGGTCCGATGAGGCGCTCGCCTTCCTCGGGATGGCGGCGCACGGCGGTCTGTTCGGCATCGTTGAGCGCCGCGGGCTTGGAGAGGATCTCGCTCGGGACGACGAGCTTCCCGATGTCGTGGAGCAGTGACGCCCAGCGCAGCCGCGCCCGGTCGCCGGCGCTGAGGTTCATCTCGTCGGCGATGAGGTCGGCGAACACGCGCACCCGTTCCGAATGGCCGCGGGTTTGACGGTCGTGGACGCTGAGTGCCGCCACCAGCTCCAGCACCATCTGCATGTATGCGACCTCGCCGCCCACGACACCGTGGTCGCGTGCCGCCTGCAGCTGCCGCTGCAGGTCGCGCGGCTTGCCGACCCGTCTCGCAATCGCAAAGCGTTTCGGGGCTCGGTCGGGAAAGAGAAGGGAGAGATTGAGCAGTGCCGCCAGCGGGAGGAGGCGCCGCCCCGCTCGCTCCAGCACCATGATCGTGACGAGCATGGCGACCGAGACGGCGGCGAACGACAGCACAGTCGGACCGAAGCCGGTCACGCGTGGCAGCACCTTGCTCACAACCGCGCCCGCCGCAATGCCCGCGACGGCGGGAACCACAATGACGGCGGTGCGCACGAGCGCGCTCAACACCGGCCTGCGCTGCCACTGATTGCCGGCCTGCGACGACTCCGACGCAGGTCTCCGAGACACGTCGGTGATCGCTCGATCCCCCAGCTAGCCCTCTACAGCAACCCTCAAGACCTGGGGCGGGGCCTCTCAAAGCGAAGAATCGCGGCTGTAGGGCTTACGTGTTCGCGGGTTCGGCGGTCTGTGGCGTTGGGGTCACGCGATCGTCGCAGCCATCACCACGGTGGCTGCGCCTCTTACAAATTTCCGGGTGGCTGCAGGCGCTTTTCGAACCAGTGATGCGCGTACCGTTCGTCGTTGAAGGGGGCGACCTCGACGTAGCCCGCTGAACGGTAGAGGGCGATCGCTTCGTTCAGTGTTCCATTGGTTTCGAGCCGGACAACGTTGCTCCCGTGCGCCGCGGCGTGGGCCTCGAGCTCGGTGAGCAAACGGCGGCCGATGCCGAGGCCACGTACCGACGGGCTCACCCACATGCGCTTGATGTCCGTCGGTTCTGCGCCGTGGAATTTGAGCGCCCCGCAGCCCACCGGGCTGTCGCGCATCGATGCGAGCAGGAACGCACCGGCGGGTGGCCGCAATTCCTCCACGGCAGCGGAAAGGCTGCGCGCGGGATCGAAGCCGGTTTCGAAGCGGGTGTTGAGCTCGTCGACGTAGGCGCGAAGACAGTGCTGTGCCTTCGGGTCGGCGGGGTCGACGGGGGCGATCACCACCATCGCCGCGGTCAGTGAGCGCTCGATGTCGTCCATCGCCGTCAGGTCGACACGGACGTGCGGCTCTGGCTCGGCGCGGGACTCGTCTTCGGACTCGGGATCGACTCCATGATCGCGAGCAGCTGCACCAGCACAGGGCGGAGGTCCGTCCGCACGCTGTAGACGATGTTCGGTTCCTGGCCGGTCATCACCACGACACCGGTGGACTGAAAGCGGTCCATTTGGTGCATCACCTCGAACGCCGACAGCTTGGTGCGCTCCGCGAGCTCGGCCGCCGTCTTCGGCCCATCCAGCAGCTGGGTGACGATCCGCAGGCGGTCAGGGTCGCCGAGGGCGTGGAGCAGATCGCCGGTCGCGGTGAGCTCATCGTCCGGCCGCATGATCAGCGAGCGGACTGCCTCCAGCGCCGCTCGCGGGCGCACTGGGACGCCGACACCGCTGACATAGCTGGTCTGGAGCAGGACCTCTCCCGCGGTGGCGCCAGTGCTGCGCCTTGCGACGACCACGTAGAAAGCCCCGACCACGAGCAGGGTAACGACGGCGTCGACCCAGCCACTGCCGAAGCCGAAGCCGCCGAAATCCAGTACCCGAGCAAACGCGAGCAGGCCGGTGACGATCGTGGCGACGACCCCGATGTCGATCCCTGCTGCCAGGAGCACGCGCACCCAGCGTGGTACCCGGACCAGTCCAGCCCCCGAGGTGGCCGGGATCTTGCGCACCGCGAGGTAGCAGCCCACCCCCATGACGATGAGGATCGCGCCCTGCACGGCGAGCTGCTGGATGCGGTCGAGCAAGTGCACGACCGGGACACCGATGAGCATCCCGAGCGCGACGAAGACGCCGACCCAAACGATGGTCGACCATCCGATTGCGATCAGGAATGATCGCCGCGGCGCCCGCACCGCCCCGGCCACGAGCGTGGTGTAGATGCGCAGCCCGGGGATCAGCCTGCTGATGCCGATCTTCAGCCATCCAGCCGAGCGCAATCGCCGTTCAACCCGCTCGAGGTTGCGCTGCTGACGCAGGCGACGGGCGAGGCCTTGCAATCCGTGCTCGCCGACCGCGCGCGCCCAGCTGTATCCGACCAGTGAGCCGGCGGCACAGGCGAACAGACAGAGCGGAATGAAGGCGTACGGGTTCAAACCCCCGGACGCGATCAGCAACCCGGCGACGAGCAGGACCAGCTCGCCCGGCGCGAACGGCAGTGGGACGCCGGCCTCCTCGGCGAAGAGCAGCGCCGGCAGCAGCGCCAGCGCAACCGCGCCATGCAGGCCCTGGAGAAAATTCACGCGCCCATCATCCCCCGAGGGTCCCCGCCATGCGGCCGTTCCCGGGCTTCTGCGAGAGTGCTTTTGTGCTGGAGACTGAGGTTGTCGTCGTCGGAGCGGGGCCGAGCGGCGCGACCACGGCGCTCCTGCTGGCGAGGTACAGCCATCGCGTCGTGGTTGTGGATCGCGCTCGATTTCCGCGTGACAAGGCGTGCGGCGAAGGGCTGATGCCCCCCGGGGTGGGGGTGCTGCGACGCCTTGGTCTGTTCGACGAGGTGATGGCCACCGGGGCGCGGCCGCTGGACGGAGTCTCGTACCAGCATGAGGGCGGTCACCCGTCTGCCCATGCTGCGTTCCCGGCGCCTTCGCCCGCTGCGCCCGCAGGCGGCCTCGGCGTGCGTCGGACGACGTTCGATGCGGTGCTGGTGGATGCGTTGCGGAGCGAGCCGAACGTCACGCTTCGCGAGGGAGAGCGCGTGACCGGACTCGTGCGCGGCGGTTCGAATGAAGCCAAGGGAGTCGTTGCCGCCGGCGGCGAGGAGATCCGCGCCCGCATTGTTGTCGGCGCCGATGGCCTGCATTCGGGCGTTCGCGCATGGGCCGGCCTCGGCAGACCCACGCACACGCAGAGGCGCTACGGCCTCGCCGGGCACTGGCGACTGGACGTGCGCGACCGCCGCGCGATCACCGTCACCTTCTGCGACGGCCACGAGTGGTACGAGGCACCGGTCGGACCCGAGCTGCTCCTGGTCTCGGTGCTCACCCGCCGCTCCCAGCTGCCGATCACCGCGAAAACCTACGAGAGCGCCGCCCGCGCCGCGGTCCCCAGCGTGCACGACGCCGACTTGGTGGCTGGTCCGCTTGGCGCGGCGCAGTTCCTTCAGCGAGCGCGCTCAGTGACAGACGGACGCGTCTTTCTCGTCGGCGACGCCTCCGGATACGACGATCCCACCACCGGGGAGGGGCTCGCGATCGGGATGCTGCTCGCCGAGCGGCTGGCCCTGCACATCGACGACCTGCTCTCGGTCCGGACCTCGCCCGCGGAGGCCGCCCGCCGCTACCGCATCGACCATGCCCACCTGGTGCGCGAGCGGCGCCGGCTCACCCAGCTCGCCCTGCTCATAGCGAGGACACCCTGGCTGAGCCGCCGCGCCATCGCCCACGCCGCGTCGGACCCGACGACGCTCGGCAAACTGCTCGCGATCAACTGCGGCTATCAGACGTTCGCGACACTGTCTCCAAGGGATTGGCTCGCACTCGCAGGAATCTGAGCGCTGCGGCGTCCGCGGCGGGGGATGAAGCGGGGGACACCGTTGAACGACTCCCGATAACCGGGGATCGCATCGAGGAGACGTTCCTCCGCGCGGATGCGAGGGACCAGCACGGCCGCGTTGGCCAGCGAAAGCGCAACGGCTTCCGGCATGGCACCTACCGCGATCGGAAGACAGGCGAACTCCAGCGCAACCGCGACGTAGTTCGGATGGCGGATGTATCGATACGGTCCGGTGGTCACGATGCGCGCGCCCGGCCGCACATGCGCAGTGACGTTCCAGTCGTCGCCGAGCGTCCGGATCACCCACATGCGCAAGCCGGCAGCGCTCGCGACTCCGGCGAGTGCCGCAACCTCCACCCCGCGAGGGACTCGTCGCGAGGGCCGCGGCCACGCGCACACGGCGAACAGGGCGATGTGCGTGACGACCAACAAGGGGAACGCTCTCGGCGCCGCCTGCTCGGCCGGCCCGATCGCCCTTCGGTTGCGCGCCGAGATCCGCAGCTCGGCGAGGCGCTGCAATCCGGCGACAAGCACCAGGGCCGTCCGGCCCCGCGTGGTCACACTGCCCAGAGCAACTCGATGAGCTCGACGGTCAGCCCCGGGCCGAACGCGGTGGCGAGCCCACGGCCATCGCGGACGGGGAGGTGCGACCCGAGCTCCTCGAGCACGAAGAGGATCGCCGCCGACGACGTGTTGCCGACCCGCTGCAGGACGGTGCGGGTGGCCGCAACCTGACGCTCCTCGAGGTCGAGGCAGCGCACCACCGAATCGACGATCGCCTGGCCGCCCGGGTGGACGGCGACGGCGTCGAGCACGGACGCGGGACCGATGAATTTCTCGACCAGCGCGGGCAGATTGGTCTCGAGGAGGCGGGGGAGCTGGCGCGACACCACCACCCGAAAGCCGTCGTCGGCACGTTCGAAGCCGAGCGCCTGCGTGCTCGATTCCACGAGTCGTGACGCCGTCCTGCCGATGCCGATGCGCCCGCGCATGGCATCGCCGCGAAGCACTGCGGCGCCGGCGCCATCACCGAAGACGAGCACGCTCAGCAGGTTGTCCGCGGATGTGTCGGCTGGTCGAAAGGTCAGCGACGGCACCTCCACCGAGACCACCATCGCGGACTGCCCGGGATGCGCGCGCAGCCAGTCGCTTGCCCACGCGAGCGATGCCGCGCCGCCCGCACATCCGAAGTTCATCAAGGGCATGCGCGCGATGTCCCTGCGCAGGCCGAGATGATTGATCAGCTGCACGTCGATGCCCGGAAGCACGAACCCCGTGCACGACGAGACCACGAGCAGGCCGATGTCCTCGACATCCGCGCCGGCGTCGGCCAGCGCGCCTTCAGCCGCGGCGATCGCGAGCGGAGTTGCCTCGGCGGCGTACAGCACTGCCTGCTCGCCAGGGGACAGAGGAATCAGTGCCTCGGCTACGGGCCTCACCAGGTATCGCTGCGTCTCGGCCAGCTCGTCGGCGAACATGCCCACCCGCCGCTCGAGCCGCGGCCAGAGCTGGGTGATGAGCCGGAGCACCTCATCGCCGCCGACCCGGTGTGCTGGCAGGGCGGTGGCCAGGCCCTGGATGCTCACCGAGGGGAGGAGCGGCCCGGTGCGTGTAGGGCGAGGCTCGATGGTCCCGGCCGGCCGGACGGCGATCTCAAGCCCCATGCGAAGTCATCATGACACGGGGGTTCTCCAGGGCCCCCGGGGCCGCGGGCTAGTCCGGGGTGACGTATGCGGCGGTGAGCCCGCCGTCGACCAGGAAGGTCGCACCATTGACATACGACGACTCGCTACTCGCCAGGAACAGCGCGGCGTTGGCGATCTCCCGCGCGGTGGCGAGACGGCCCATCGGCAGGTGGATGCGGCGCCGCTCGTAGGCGGCGGGGTTGTCGGAGAACAGGCGCATGAGCAACGGTGTCTCCACGGGGCCGGGACAGAGCGCATTGACGCGAACGCCCTGGCGCGCGAACTGGACCGCGAGCTCGCGACTCATCGAGAGCACCGCGCCCTTCGACGCGGTGTAGCCGATCTGCGACGTCGCCGCGCCGACCAGCGCGACGAACGAGGCAACGTTGATCACCGAGCCGCCACCGCGCTCGAGCAGCCGGGGGATGCCGTATTTGCAGCACAGGTACACGCCCTTGGCGTTGACCGCCTGGACGCGGTCCCACGCGTCCGGTTCGGTGGTGAGAATCGAGTCGTCGTCGGGCGGCATGATCCCCGCGTTGTTGTAGAGGATGTCGACGCCACCGTATTTCTCGGCTGCCGTTGCGTAGAGCGCGCGCACGCTCGCCGCGTCGCTGACGTCGACCTCGACGAAGGTCGCGTCCCTGCATTCGCTCGCGGCCTGCGCGCCCGCCGAACTACCGACATCGGCGACGACCACCGACGCACCCTCCGCGGAGAAGAGCAGCGCAGCCTCGCGGCCGATACCGCCGGCGGCGCCGGTGATCACCGCCACCTTGCCATCGAGGCGTCCCATGTTGCTCAGCCCTCCGTGGACATGTACACGTTCTTGACCTCGGAGTAGCCGTCGAGCCCGTGCATCCCCAGCTCGCGACCGAAGCCGGATTGCTTGAAGCCGCCGAACGGCGTCGACACCCGCACCGAGGAATTGCTGTTGATCGACAGCACTCCGGTCTCGAGCGCCCGCGCGACCCGGAGCGCGCGTGCCCCATTGTTGGTCCAGATCGAACCCGACAACCCATACGGCGTGTCATTGGCGATACGCACCGCGTCGGCCTCATCGGTGAACGGGATCACCGCCGCGACCGGCCCGAAGACCTCCTCGCGCGCGATCCGGTCGTTGTTGGTCGCCTCGACCAGCGTGCAGGGGTACCAGAATCCCGGGCCGTCGGGAACGGCGCCGCGGAAGAGGGGCTCGGTCTCCACGAATCCCGCGACTTTCTTACGGTGCTCTGCGGAGACGAGCGGTCCCATCTCGGTGGCCGCGTCCTCAGGATCGCCGACTCGGAGCGCACCCGTCGCGGCGATGAGCAGCGACACGAAGCGGTCGTAGGCTTCGCGCTGCACCAGGATCCGCGAGCGGGCACAGCAGTCCTGCCCGGCGTTGCCGAAAACCGAGTAGGGCGCGGCGGCTGCCGCTCGCTCGAGGTCGGCGTCGGCGAAGATGACATTGGCCGATTTGCCACCGAGCTCGAGGGTCACGCGCTTGATGGTCTCGGCAGCACCGCGCATCACCCCGGCCCCTACCTCGGTCGACCCCGTGAAGCCGATCTTGGCGACATGCTGATGGTGGACGAGGCGGTCGCCGACGATCCTGCCAGGACCGACCACAACGTTGAGCACGCCTGCCGGGATGCCGGCCTCGAGCGCCAGCTCTCCGAGACGGATCGCGGTGAGCGGGGTGAGCTCCGCGGGTTTGAGGACGATGGTGTTGCCGCACGCCAGCGCCGGACCGACCTTCCAGCTCGCGATGTTGAGCGGGAAGTTCCACGGCACGATCAGCCCCACGACCCCGAGCGGCTCGCGGAAGGTCATGTCGATTCCGCCGGCGACCGGAATGGTCTGCCCGTAGTGCTTGTCGACGGCGCCGGCGTAGAAGTGGAACACCTCGGCGACCATGCCGACCTCGCCGCGCGAGTCGGAGATCGGCTTGCCGACGTTGCGGGTCTCGAGCAGGGCCAGCTCCTCGGCATGGGCTTCCACCAGCGCTGCCAGACGCCGGAGCAGCCGTGCCCGGTCGGACGGCGCAACCGCCCGCCACGACGGAAACGCCGCCGTGGCCGCTGCCACCGCGCGGTCGGTCTCAGCGACCCCGGCCGCCTCGAGTTCGGCCACGGGTTGTTCCGTGGCCGGGTTGAGCAGCCGAAGCGTCATCCGCGCTCGTAGAACCGCTCGCGCTCGTAGCAGGTGACCGCCTTGTCGAACAGGGCCTGCTCGGTGCGCGCGTAATTCAGGTAGTGATCGACGACGTCGTCGCCGAACGCCTTGCGCGCGATCGTGCCCTGCTCCAGCGCGGAGATCGCCTCATTCAGCGTATGCGGAAAGCGCTCCACATCCGACTCGTACGCATTGCCCTCGAAGGCCGGTGGGAGCACCAGCTCGTTCTCGATGCCGTCGAGCCCGGCGGCCAGCAGGGCGGCAAACGCGAGGTAGGGATTGGCGTCGGCGCCGGGGATGCGGCACTCGACGCGCAGCGCGCTGCCGTGGCCGACGACGCGGAACCCGCAGGTGCGGTTGTCGTAGCCCCAGGCGAGCGTGGTCGGGGCCCAGCTTCCCGCTGCATATCGCTTGTAGGAGTTGATGTTCGGCGCGAGAAATACAGCCAGCTCCGCGGCGTGTGCGATCTGGCCGGCGAGATACTGCCGGAAGATGGGGGACTGCCCGGCGAAGGAGGCTTCCTTGTCGCGCCACAGGCTCGAGTGGATGTGGCACGAGCTGCCGATCCAGGTGTGATCGGGCTTGGCCATGAAGGTGACCGAGCAGCCGTTTTGCTGCGCGAGCTCCTTGATCCCGTTCTTGTAGATGCTGTGGTTGTCGGCCATGGTCACCGCGTCGCTGTAGCGGAAGTTGATCTCCTGCTGGCCGGGCCACGCCTCCCCCTTGGAGTTCTCGACCTTGATGCCCGCCGCCTGCATGCCGTTGCGCACCTTGCGGATGAAGGGCTCGTCGTAGCTGGTCGCGAGAATGTGGTAGTCGAGGATGTACGGCACCGACGGTGTGAGCCCGCGGTAGTGCTGTTCGTACGCCTGCGCGTAGGTCTGCTTGATGAGGTAGAACTCCAGCTCCGAGCCGAACATCGCGTCAAAGCCGAGCGCGTTCGCCCGCTCCACCTGCGCTTTGAGCACCTGGCGTGGAGACGGACGCACCGGGTCACCGTCGTTCCAGGCGACGTCGCAGAGGAGCATCGCGGTGCCCTCGAGCCAGGGGATCCGGCGCATGGTTGCGTAGTCGGGGACCATCGAGAAGTCGCCGTACCCGCGCTGCCAGCTCGCCATCTCGTAGCCGGGTACCGGATCCATCTCCATCTCGAGCGCGAGCAGGTAGTTGCAGCCCTCGATGGGGTGATTTGCCTCCATCTCCTCGAGGAAGAAATGCGCCTCCATGCGTTTGCCCATGAGGCGTCCCTGCATGTCGGTGAAGGCGACCACCACCGTGTCGATCTCGCCGCCGCCGACGGCCGTGGTCAATTCCTCGCGGGTCAACATCTCTAGCCTCCGTTGCGCGCTGCGTCGGACGCAGCCACGCCGTTCTTCTCATGCATCGCGACGCGGTCCACGAAGCGCCGGAACAGCGACATCGCCCACCCCTGCTGCCCGACCAGTTCCTCGGGATGGCACTGCACCGCAACGATCAAGCCGTCGCCGGATTCGAGTCCCTCGACGATGCCGTCGGGGCTGTGCGCGGTGACGTGCAGCCCCGGGGCGACGTCCTTCACCGACTGATGATGGAGGCTGTTGACCATCAGGGTCTCCCCGGAGGTCACCCGGGAAAGCTCCGAGCCGGGGACGATGTCGATGGAGTGGGCGAGCTGGTCGCGCGGATGGCCGTGCATGTCGTGGCCGTCGATGTGCTGGAGCAGCGATCCGCCGAGCGCCACGTTGATCACCTGCTGGCCGCGGCAGATGCCGAAGACGGGAACGCGGTCGTCGACAGCCGCGCGCACCAGGGCGATTTCGGTCAGATCCAGGGGCGTGTCGACGTTCGCCGTCTCCTCCTGGCGCTCCTCACCGTACGCGGGTGGATCGACGTCCCACCCGCCCGGGACCAGCAGGCCGTCGATGCCGTGCACCATCGCCGCAGCCGTCTCCGGTGGCAGACCCCCCGGAGACGGGTCGAGCGTGACCGGCTCGCCACCAGCGGCCTCGATCGCGCGCAGATAGGGCGCGTAGTACGCGGGTCCGCGGAGCGGACTGCACGTGACGCCGATCCTTGGCTTGGGCATTGCCGCCAGTATCAGCCCGTCGCGATGGCAGGAGCCGGCGTGGCGGGGACGAACCCTGCTTCGATGGCGGCGAGCTCCTCAGCGGTTCCCTGCACCTTGGGGCCCTTGAACCAGTTCTTCGCCGACACGAACCACCAGATGGTGGTGCCGCCGAGGACTACCGCGACCGCGACGACGGTGTAGTTGAAGTTGGTGACCGTGATTGGGAAGGCGACTGGGAGGATAAAGAGGATGGCGATGAACCCGATCCAGACCACAGCGATCGTACCGATCGGGCGGCTCCACCTGCCCAGGTTCCACGGGCCCGCCACGAATCTGTTGCCCGCACGCAGCCGGAGCAGGATCGGTATGCCGTAGGCGATATAGAGGCCGATGACCGAGATCGAGAGGACCGCGCCGTAGGCGTACGAATTGAAGAGGTAAGGAACCCAGAGGATGAACGCACCCACCACCGCCAGCCAGATCGAGTTGGTTGGGGTTCGTGTGCGCTTGTTGATCTTGCTCCAGAGCTGGTGTCCCGGGATGGCGCCGTCCCGCGAGAACGCGTAGATCATCCGTGAGTTCGCGGTGACCGACGACATCCCGCAGTAGAACTGCGCTCCGATCGCGATGAGGAGCAGGAACTGTCCGAGCGCTCCACCCGCGGCGTCGATGAAGATCTGCGCTGCGGGCACCACGGCGGTCGATTCCGTCGCGTAGTTCTGGATCGCCGCGGTGACGCCGATGAGCAGGATCCACCCGGCGACGAGCGAGACGACGATCGACATGACGATGCCGCGCGGTCCAGCGACGGCCGCGTTCCGGGTCTCCTCGGTCATGTGCGCGGATGCGTCGAAACCGGTGAACGTGTACTGCGCCAGCAACAGACCGATCAGGAACACGTAGATCGTGCTCCCCCAGAAGGTTGCTCCCGTCCCGTTGTTGAAGTTGGTGAAGATGAATGCCACCGACTGATGATGCTTGGGCGCGATGAGCAGCACGGCGACGATGACCAGAACGCCGGTGATGTGCCACCACACCGAGATGTCGTTGAGGAGTGCGACCAGCCGGATCCCGAAGGTGTTGAGCAGGCCATGGAGGATGAGGGCGACGGCGAAGACAAGCAGAATGTGCGGCGGGTCGAGCGGGTAGCCGAACCAGTTGTTCATGAACGCGGAGGCGAAGAGCGCAAGCCCACCGTCGATGCCGGCGGTGACCGCCACCTGGCCGACGAGGTTGAACCAACCGGTGAACCAGCTCCATGCCGGTCCGTTCTTCCCACCGAGCTTGGCGGACCAGTAGTAGAGACCACCAGCGGTCGGGTAGCTCGAGCAGACCTCAGCCATGGCGCAGCCGACGATGATCACCATGATCCCGACCAGGGGCCAGCCGATGTTCATGTCGATCGGGCCGCCGTTGATCATGGCGACGCCGTAGGCGGTCAGGCAGCCGGAGAGGATCGAGATGATGGTGAACGACACCGCGAAGTTGGAGAAGCCGCCCATCCGGCGGAGCAGCTCCTGCGCGTACCCCATGCTGTGGAGGGTTTCGGTGTCGCTGTCAAAAGCCTGGACGGTCATCGGCTCATCTCCCCGTGCGGTCCGGTTGGTGGGCGCACAGTAGCAGCGGGCCGGATCGGGCGTCAACAGATTTACCGCACAAACCGGAGTAGGTCAAAACTGTAAAAATCCTTTCGATGCCGGAATTCCTGGTCGGCGAGCTGGTCAGGCAGCGGATGGGAACGCTGAGCGCCTCGGAGCGGAGGCTCGCGCGCGTGCTCCTGGCCTTCTACCCGGTCGCCGGGCTCGAGAACCTCACCCGCTTCGCCGAGCGCGCCGGCGTCAGCCCGGCAACCGTGACCCGGTTCATCGCCAAGCTGGGACTGCGCGGCTACCCGGAGTTCCAGGATTCGCTGCGCGAGGAGCTCCAGGGGCGGCTCAGCTCACCGCTGGCCCGCTTCGAGGAGGCGAGCCCCGGGCACTCGAGCGACTCGCTGCTCCACGACTCATTCGCAACCTTCGAGCACGGCCTGAGCGCGAGCCTCGACATGGTGTCGGAGCACGACTTCGAGGCCGTGGTCGACCTGCTCGCCAACGCCCGCGGACGCGTCTTCGCGCTCGGCGGCAGGGTCAGCGCCTTTCTCGCGCGCTACCTCGCCAGCCAGCTGCACCTCATCCGCGGCGGCGTCGAGCTCATCGATCCGGAGCGGAGCAACCCGGCCGACCATCTCGTCGACCTTGCCCGTCGCGATGTGCTCGTGGTCTTCGACTACCGGCGCTATCAGAGCGACACCATCAACAGCGCTCGTGTCGCGGCGGCTCGGGGGAGCACTGTGGTCTTGGTCACCGATCCGTGGCTGTCGCCCGCCGCGGCATCGGCGAAGTACGTGCTCGTGACGGGCGTGCAGACGACGGTTGCTCCCTTTGACTCGATGGTGTCGGCGCTCGCCCTCACCGAGGCGTTGATCGCCGGCGTGCTGGTCAGCCTCGGGGAGAGCGCCCACGCGCGGATGCGCCGCCTCGACGACCTGCGCGGCGGCATGGTCTACGGCGACGGTCCGTAGGGACGGGGGGCGTGATCGAGGAGCGGCTGGAGCTCGCCGATTGGCGTCGCCAGGTCAGCGAGCTCTACGCATCGATCCGCGCTGATCCCGACCCCGAACACGCGTGGCTGCGCTGGAAGCTCGAGCGCGATCGACTCTATCGATCACATCCGCAGAGCCCGGTACCCGCTGATGCGCGCGGCGACGCGACCGCGCCCGAGTACTACCCCTACGACCCGGCGCTGCGTGCACTGGCGAACTTCGAGGCGGCCGACGGCGCCACCTTCGAGCTCCCAGGGTCGGCGGAGGGTCACGTCACCGCCGAGCGCGCCGGGACCGCCTGGTTCTCGCTGCACGGTGAGCCGTTGAGCCTGTCGGTGTTCTGGCTTCTCGACTACGCGGGCGGGTTCTTCGTCTCCTTCCGTGATGCGACCAGTGGGGGTGAGACGTACGGGGCGGGCAGGTACATCCTCGACACCGCCAAGGGCGCCGACCTCGGCGCCGCAGCAGGCCGGGTGATCCTCGACTTCAACTTCGCCTACCAGCCGTCGTGCAGCTACGACCCGCAGTGGAGCTGCCCCCTGCCGCCGCGGGAGAACTGGCTCACGGTCCCGATCCGAGCCGGCGAGCGCTTTCGGGGTTGAACCGCTGTGACGGTGTGACTACGGTTACTACCGTTCTCATCAAAAACGCCGCGCTGGGGGGCGCACTTCTGCGACTCTCTCGTGGGAGTGTAGTAATTGACCCACGCGAATTCGGCGACTGAGATCGCCAGGCTCCGTGAGGAGCTTGCCACCTGCCACGAGCTGCTCGCCGAGCAGCGCCGGCAGATGACCATCCTCGAGTTCGCGACCCAGGCGCTCACCTACAGCCTGGACCCCTCGCAGGTGATCCAGACGGCCACCGGGCTCGCCGCGACACTGGCGTCACCGCCTGGCAGCACCGCCCGCCGGGGTGCCTACTACGAGATATCGAACGACACCATGCGGATCATCGCGGACAGCGATGACAGCGGTGTAAGCGAAGTCGGCACCTGGATGCCGATCGCCGAGCACCCGCTGATCCCGCGGGCGCTCGCTACCGGCGAGGCGGTTGCGGGTGCGCTCGACCCCGAGCACTCCGGGCCTCGGGCCCGAGAGCTCATCGCTCGCCTCGGTCTGAAGTTCGCGGCGTACGTCCCGGTCCACGTCAAGGACGCAGTCCATGGGGTGCTGGTGGTCGCGTCGCGTGACCAGCCCATCACCGAGGAGCTGGTCGAACGCATGGGAGGCCTGGCGTCGCTGACCTCGCTGGCGCTGACCAACGCGCTCAGACATCAGGAGGCCGAAGCCAACGCGGTCACCGATGCGCTCACCGGCTTGACCAACCGTCGCGGCTTCGAGCACGCCGTGGATCAGCTCAGCTCCCGGCACTCGTTCGCGATCCTCGCCATCGACGTCGACAACCTCAAGCTCATCAACGACGGCTACGGTCACGCGGGCGGCGACGCGCTGCTCATGGCGATCGCCCGCGTGCTCGCGAGTGCGACCCGCAAAGGCGAGACGCTCGCCCGCATCGGCGGCGACGAATTCGTTCTGCTGATTCCCGATCCCTCAGAGGGGGCACCGGCGATCGTCGCGCGGCGCATGGAGGAGGCTGTGGCCGCATTGGTCCTGCCCACCGGACCCGCCGGCGTGAGTATCGGCTGGGCATCCGGAGCCGCGGGCGACGACGTGTATCTGGTGCTCCAGCGCGCTGACGCCCTGTTGTACGCGGCAAAGACCAGCGAGCGGTCTGCGCCCGACCCGCTGGCCATGCCGGGCTAACCAGGCGACGTTCAGAACAGCGAGGGGACGACCGCCTCGATGAGATGCGGGCCCGGCTCCTGGAACGCGCGCTCGAGTGCGTCACTGAAGGCCTCGGCGGTGTCGGGGCGGGACGCCGGCACCCCGAACCCTTGGGCAAGCGCGACGAAATCGATCTCGGGCGGGGCGATGTCGAGCACCTGCAGAGCGCGCTCCCCGGAGGTGCCGGCGGCGAGGCGGGCAAGCTCCATGCGCAGGATCGCGTAGCGCCGGTTGCTGAAGATGACCGTGGTGACGTCAAGCTGCTCGCGGGCCATCGTCCAGAGCGACTGCAGAGTGTAGAGCGCCGAGCCGTCCGCCTCCAGCGCAAGCACTGGGCGATCCGGGCACGCGATCGCGGCCCCCACCGCAGCCGGCATGCCCTGGCCGATCGACCCGCCGGTGAGGGTCAGCAGGTCGTGCCGGGGCGCGCCAGCGGTGCTCGCCGGCAGGAACGTCCCGCTGGTGTTGGCCTCGTCGGAGATGATCGCGCCCTCGGGGAGGAGCGCACCGATCGCCTGTGCGATCGACTCGGCGCCGAGCGCTCCGCTCGGGCGGTCGGGCCGGCTGGCTTCGGCGACAGCGCAGGCGGTCTCCGCGCCGACCGCGTCTGCGAGCGCCTCGAGCGCTGGCACCGCGTCGTTGTCGCCGGCGGCGAGCACGCTGACCTCGCAGCCGTTGGGAACGAGGTCGCTCGGCGATCCTGGGCGGGCGAAGAACGCGACTGGCGAATGCGCATCGACCAGGACGAGGTGATCGAGTCCCTCGAGCTGTCCGGCGGCCATCTCGGTGAGGTAGGCGAGACGCGGCACGCTCGGGACGCCGGCGCCGCGCTCCATGCGCGCCGGGAAGGTTTCGGCAAGCAGCGCGGTCCCGGTCGCGGCCGCAATCCGGGTCGCCGCGCGAAGTCCGCGCTCACGAAGTGTCGCGCCACCGAGGAGCAGCGCCGCCTCCCCACGCGAGCGCAACCGCGCCGCGATCTCCTCGATGGTCGACGCAGCGACCTCGGCGCGGGCCCGGCGCGGTTCCGGCGGGGCGACCGACGCGCCCTCCGCCCACGAGACGTCGGCGGGGACGATGAGCGTCGCCACCTGTCCGGGTGGGAGGCAGGCCGCGACCACCGCAGCCGCCGTGTCGGCACCCGCGTGTTGCGGCCGCCCGCTCCGCCGGATCCAGGACGAGACGTTGCGAGCGAGGGTCTCGATGTTGGACTCGAGTGGAGCGTCGTACCGCGTGTGGTAGGTCGCGTGATCGCCGACGATGACCACGACGGGGGAGTGGCCGCGTCGCGCGTTGTGGAGGTTGGCGAGGCCGTTGCCGAGCCCGGGTCCGAGGTGGAGCAGCGCCGCGGCGGGAGAGTCGCGCATGCGCGCGTAGCCGTCGGCCGCGCCCGTGGCTACGCCTTCGAACAGCGTGAGCACGCCACGCATCTCCGGAACCGAGTCGAGCACCGACACCAGGTGCATCTCGGTTGTGCCCGGGTTGGCGAACATCACATCGACGCCGGAGGCGACGAGGCTGCGCACCAGCGCCTCAGCCCCAATCATCCGGTGCTTGCTTCCGCGGAGGCACGGACCGGCTCGAAAAGCACGCCCGGGTTGAGGATGCCGTCCGGATCGAACGCGGACTTGATGCGCTCCATGAGTGCGAGCTTCGCCGGGTCCTCGAGCGCCAGGAAATGGGTGCGCTTGTCGGTGCCGATGCCATGCTCGCCGGAAACCGCTCCCCCGAGCGCGGCACTGGCCGCGAAGACGCTGCGAAGCACCTCCTCGAGGCGCTCGGCGTCTGACTGGAACACCGAGAGATGCACGTTGCCGTCACCCGCGTGACCGCAACCGATCACCACCGATGACGTTGCCTGCGCGATTGCTGACACCTTTGCCAGAAACTCGGGAATCTGCGCCCGCGGCACAACGGTATCGATGATCTCGTTGGCGCCCGCCGCCTTGGCGGCGAAGAAGGCGCGTTCGCGTGCCTCGATGAGGGCGGCGCCGGCACCCGGTGGCAACACGTAGACGTCGAGCGCGCCGAGGTCGGTGAGCAGATCACCGAGGCGCTCGGTATCCTCGTCGAGGCGGCCCTGGTCGCGCGACTCGAGGACGACGACCAGGTACGCAGACGCCGCCTCTTTCACCGCCTTCCCAATCCCCAACTCGAGACCGCGCGCGGCGGTGATCCCCGCCATGGACACCATGTCGATGTACTCGAGGATGAGCGGCGCGACGCCGCTCTGCACAATGCGCGGCACGGCGTTGGCGATGTCGGCGACCGCACGAAACGGAGCCAGGACTGTCACCGCGCGTGCCTGGCGAGGGTGGAGCCGGAGGGTCGCCTCGGTGACGATCGCGAGCGTTCCCTCGGAGCCGACGATCAAATGCGTGAGGTCGTACCCGGAGCTTGCCTTGACGAACTTGCCGCCGGTCCGGATGACCTCCCCCGTGCCGAGCACCGCCTCGAGCCCGAGCACCTGGTGGCGGGTCACGCCGTACTTCACGGCGCGCATCCCGCCGGCATTGGTGGCAACGCTGCCCCCGAGGCTGGCGATGCTCTCGCCGGGGAACACCTGGAAGACGAGGCCGTACCGAGCCGTGGCCTCATTGAGCTCGCGCAGGGTGACGCCGGGCTGCACGACGGCGACCTGGTTGTCGGCATCGATATCGAGAATGGCGTTCATCTCGCGAAATGCGATGAGGATGCCACCCTCGCGCGGCACGCACGCCCCGGCGAGGCCGGTGCCGGAACCTCGGGCGGTGACCGGGATGCGAGCCGTGCGGGCGATCGCGACGATGGCTGCAACCTCAGTCGCGGAGTGAGGAAGGACCACGACGTCCGGCGCGTGCCAGCGCGCGGTCAGGGACTCGTCGTGCCAATCGTCCTCGCTGACCTCGGTGCCGCTCAGGACCCTCGCAGGACCGAGCAGGGAGGTGAGCTGCGCCAGAGTGTCGTGCATCGCGGGCGGCGTGTCAGGCGCCGGTGAAGGTCGCAGGCCGCTTCTCCAGGAAGGCGGCGATGCCTTCGGCGAAGTCGCGGGTGCCGACCGCCTCGGCCTGGAGGTGCTCTTCCACCGCGAGCTGCGCCTCGAGATCGTTCTGTCCGGAGACCTCGAGGGCTCGCTTGGTCAAGCCGATCGATCGCGGTCCCCTGGCGAGGCGAGTGGCCAGCTCCATCGCGACCGCCGCAAGCTCGCCGTCGGGGACGACGCGGTTCACGATGCCGAGCTGCAGCGCTCGCGCCGAATCGACGGTCTCACCGAGCATGGTCAGCTCCGCGGCTCGGGCGGGGCCGATCAGGCGCGGAAGGAAATATGTGCTCGCCAGGTCGGGGATCAGTCCGATGCGCACGAATGCCTGGACGAACGTCGCCGATTGCGCGGCGATGCGAAGATCGCACGCCAGCGCGAGTGAGAATCCCGCGCCCGCCGCCACCCCATTCACCGCTGCGATCACCGGCTGATCCATCGACCTGATCGCGCGGATCGCCGGCGCGTAGTGGTCGCGAAGGATGGCGCCGACGTCGAGGCCGCTATCACCGGCGGCGGCGCGGAGGTCCTGCCCGCTGCAGAAACCGCGACCGGCTCCGGTGATGATCACCGCGCGAACAGCATCACCGGCGGCTGTCGCTCGCAACGCCGCGGTCAGCTCATCGAGCAGTGATGGTGTGATCGCGTTGAGGACGTCGGGTCGGTTCAGGGTGAGGGTGAGCACCCGGTCGGAGACCGACTGCAGCAGCTGCGGAGCGGCCGAAGGTGTCGTCTCGACGCTCATTCGGGCGCCACTCTACGCCGACGCCGCGCCGAGCTCCCGGAGCCGCTCGTACGTGTAGATGCCGGTGTTGTGACCATCCGCCCACACCGCGTTGAGACCGTACGCGCCCACCAGCGAGATATCCGCGAGCTCGTCCTCGCCGGGGTGCAACACCGGGTCGGAGCTGAAGCGTCCGCGATATCCGGGCTCACCCTTGCACGCGGCGCACGGGCAGGCGCGCCGCAGCACGTCGAATGGGATGTGGTGCGCGACGCCATCGGACCACACGACGAGCAGCGCGCGGTGCTGTTCGTCGTAGTCGAAACGCGTGGGTCGCACGTCCAGGGTCACCGTCGTGCGCGTGCGACAGTGACTAGCGGAGCACCGACTGGAGCTTCATCGCGAGACCCATGTCGCCCTTGATCTTGATCTTGCCACTCATGAACGCCATGGTCCCGTCGAGCTTGCCGGTGGCGAGGTCGATGAAATCCTCGGACTTCATGGTGATGGTGATGTTGGGATTCTCGGGGGCTCCCTCGCCGACGTCGGCGGCGCCGTCCTTGAGCGAGATGTGGTACTGGCCCGGCTGCTCGCCGCCGAGCTCGAAGGCGTAGATGGCGTTCATCCCCGTGATTTTTGATGGATCGGCGGCGATGCGAGAATTGATCTCGCTGAAAACCTCGGATGCGGTGGACGGCACAGTGACTGCTCCTCATGAGAATGGACGGGCCCGAATCAGGCCGGATTCCAGTCTACCCAGTGGGGGCGCTTCCACGGAACGCCGCAACCGACGTGCACGGCAGGCGAAGGTCCCTGTGTCGCGCCATCTTCAGGCGGGTACACTCGCAACATGGTGACCTGGATGTGGGTGGTCTGGCTCGTGGCCGGGCTCGCCCTCGTGGGTATGGAGGTCCACACCCAGGCGTTCTACGCGCTGTTCCTTGCGCTCGGGGCGTTCGCGGCGACGATCGTCGCGGTGTTTCCGACCGCTGTCTGGTTGCAGGCGGTGGTCCTCGCGGCTGTCGCCATTCTCGGCACGCTGCTGGTGCGGCCGACACTCGCACGATTGTCCGCTCGCCACCTGGGTCCGCGTCTGACCATGCAGGGCGCGTCGGACAACCTCGTCGGGCAGCCGGCGTTGACTCTCGAACCCGTCGGTGACGAGAACCATCCCGGACACGCGCGCCTCTTCAATGAGCGCTGGCTCGCGGTGACCACAACGCCGGGCGGTGTGCCTGCGCATGTGCAGGTCACAGTCGTCGAAGTACGCGGCACCACCCTGGTGGTCGCGCCCCCCAAAGGAGCCTAAAGACAGTGAACAACAGCGGTCTGGTCTCGGCGATCATCGTCATCGTCCTGCTCGTGGTGGTCGCCATCCTCATCGGGGGCGCGGTGCGTGTCGTACCGCAGGGATTCGCCGGCGTGGTCACGCGTTTTGGCCGGTTTCGGAAGGAATCGCCGGCCGGGCTGACGATCATCACGCCCTTCATCGACAAGCTGCTGCGCGTCGACATGCGCGAGACGCCACGCACCGGTGACCGCCAGGACGTGATCACCCGGGACAACGTTGCGGTGGCGGTGAACGCGACCATCTTCAGTCAGGTGATCGAGCCGCGCGCCGCGTTGTTCAACGTGTCCGATTACCTTGTGGCCATCGATCAGCAGGCGCGCACCACGCTGCGTAACGCGTTCGGCAACGTCAGCCTTGATGAGGCGCTCTCCTCGCGCGAGCAGATCAACGCGGCCATGCAGATGCAGATGGAGCAGGTCACCGACAAGTGGGGGATCCGGATCAACCGCATCGAGATCGTTGACATCTCCCCGCCGGTTCAGATCCTCCAGGCGATGGCCCTGCAGAAGCAGGCGGATCAGGAGAAGCGCGCGCGCATCCTCCAGTCGGAGGGCCAGCAGCAGTCGGCGGTCAACATCGCCGACGGCAACCGGCAGGCGGCGATCAAGCAGGCCGAGGGCGAACGGCAGGCGGCCATCCTTCGCGCGGAAGGCAACCGGCAGGCGACAATCCTCGAGGCTGAGGGCCGCGCCCAGGCGATCGCCACGGTGTACGGCTCGATCAAGGCAGCCGCTCCGGATCCGACCCTGGTCGCGATCCTCCAGCTCGACACCCTGACCAAGTTCGCCGAGAGTCCCAACGCCAAGCTGGTCGTCCCCGCCGAGACGTCCGGTCTGCTCGGCGCGGCGCAGGTGCTCCGCAGCGTTCTGGGCGACGCGCCGGGACTGGAGCCGCCGACCGTGATCGCCGCCCCATCCACCAGCTGAGCGGACCCCGCCGGTGGTAGGGCAGAGCTCGCTCTTCGGCGCAGATCCCGATCGGCCGACACAGGACGCTCCGGAGCCGGCGCGGCATGCGCCGCTGGCGACCCGGATGCGACCGCGCACCTTCGACGAGTTCGTCGGCCAGCACCGGGCGATCGGCATCGGTACGGTGTTGCGTCGTGCTGTGGACGCCGGCGAGGTGCCGTCACTGATCCTCTGGGGTCCACCCGGGAGTGGCAAGACCACGCTCGCGGTGCTCATCGCGGGTGCGAGCGGGGCGACGTTCGAGGCGGTGAGCGCCGCCAGCGCCGGCGTCGCCGATCTGCGCAAGGTGATCGACCGGGCTCGTGAACGGCTCCGGGGCGGACGCAGGACAGTCCTCTTCATCGATGAGATCCACCGCTTCAACAAGAGTCAGCAGGACGCGGTGCTGCCCCACGTCGAGAACGCGACCGTGACCCTCCTCGGCGCCACCACCGAGAACCCCTCGTTCGAGGTCAACGCGGCGCTGCTGTCACGCAGCCGGGTGATCAGGCTCGAGGCGCTGGAGGCTGACGACCTGCGCAGCCTCATCGATCGCGCGCTGACCGACGCCGAGCGCGGGCTCGGTGGCCAGAACGTTTCGGTCGATCCCGACGCAATCGACCGTTTGATCGCGCTCTGCGGCGGCGACGCGCGGATCGCGCTCAACTCCCTCGAGCTCGCCGTCCAGGCGGCGGCCAGGGATGGGTCGGGTGGGGTGCGGGTGACGGGCGCGGACATCGAGGGAGCGCTGCAGAGCCCGGCACTCCTCTATGACAAGGCCGGTGATCAGCACTACTGGTTGATCTCGGCGTTCATCAAGTCGGTGCGCGGCAGCGACCCCGACGCCGCCGTGTACTGGCTCGCCCGGATGCTCGAAGCGGGGGAGGACCCGCTGTTCATCGCCCGCCGGATGGTGATCTCGGCGGCCGAGGACATCGGTCTTGCCGACCCTCACGCGCTCGGGGTTGCGGTCGCAGCCCAGCAGGCTGCGCATTTCGTGGGCATGCCCGAAGGCTTCCTGCCGCTCGCCGAGGCGGCCCTGTATCTCGCGGCGGCACCAAAGAGCAACAGCGTGCTGCGCGCGTATGTCGCCGCATCTTCGGATGTTGCGGATACGTTGCATCAACCGGTGCCGCTGCATCTTCGAAATGCGGTGACCGGGCTTGGCCGCGCCATGGGATACGGCACTGGATATCGCTACGCGCACGATCACGAAGGCGGCATCGTCGAGCAGCAGCACCTGCCCACCTCGCTCGCCGGGCGTCGCTATTACGAGCCGTCACAACATGGTGTCGAGCGCGAGGTGGCCGATCGCCTGAACTCGATCCGCCAAGAGCTGGAACGCCGCAGGGCCTCGTCTTAAGACTATCGGACTACCCATCCCTGGCACCGGCCGGGGTGATTATCGCTGCGACGGGAATTCTCTCTAGAAACGCAAGTCCCCCTGATAGGCGGGCGGGCGCCGACCCAGCTATGTGGTTTACCCTCGCGGGCTCCCCCTCCCCGCGGCACCGGGTGTATCGCGGTTCTGCTGGGTCGGTGCCACCGCCGACCCCCTCTCTCACTAATACAGAGTTTCGGTTAGGCTGGGACATAACGTGGACGTGACGTACCCCAATCCCATCCGAGTGCTCATCGTTGATGATCACCCATTGGTGCGGCGGGGATTGACCTCATTGCTCAACGGCACCACCGATATCAAGGTGATCGGTGCTGCAGCCGACGGCGAGGAAGCAGTCGCGTACGCGGTGGAGGAGCACCCGGACATCGTGCTCATGGACATCTCGATGCCGGGCATGAACGGCTTCGAAGCGTTGCGCCGGATGCTCAAAGCCGTGGCCGGAACGAAAGTCGTAATGCTGACGTCGTACTCCGAGCACGACATGGTGGTGGAGGCGATCGACAACGGCGCTGTGGGCTTCCTGCTCAAGGACACCGAGCCGCAGGAACTCCTCAACGGCATCCGCTCAGCTGCGAAGGGGGACACGCCGCTGTCGCCGAAAGCGGCCAAGGAGCTGCTCGCCGACCGGGTGAAACGCCGGCCGCTCGACGATCTCACCCAGCGCGAGCTGGACGTCCTGACGCTGGTTGGGCGGGGGATGAGCAACAAGCAGATCGCCTGGCGTCTGGGGATCAGCGAGAAGACCGTCAAGGCCCACCTCGGCTCCGTGTTCGACCGGCTGGGTGTCGAGGACCGCGTCCAGGCGGCACTCTGGGCGCAGCGCCACGGGATCGTCTGAGGGCGGCTTCGCTTGGGGGTTCAGCTCGGCGCGGAGGCGCTGACGATGGCTCGTGCGAACGCCGCCGCTGACTGCTCGAGGTCTGCGATGGTGTGCACCGCTGAGCAGAACGCGCTCGTGTGCAGTGGATCGATCCGCTCGGCTCGCATCGCGTTGGAGAGCTTGGCTTGCGCCACGGGGTCGGCGAGCTTGATGTGGAGGATGCTGCTCAGTCGCGTGACCGAGCCCGGGATTCCCGCGGCGATGAGCGCCGCCGACCATTCGCGCTGGAGACTCTGGGCGTAGGTGTCGGCGGTGCGCTGAGGTCCGCCGTCCGCGACCAGGCGGAGGGTCGTGATCCCGGCGGCGGCGGAGAGCGGGTTTGCGTTGAAGGTCCCGTAATGCTCGATCGTGGTGGCGAGCAGCTCGAGAAGATCTTCGCGCCCGGCAACCGCGCCGCCGGGCAGTCCGCCCGCCATCACCTTGCCGAGGACGCTCAGGTCCGGGGTGATCCCGAGCAGCTGCTGCATGCCCCCGGGCGAGACGCGGAAGCCGGTGACCACCTCATCGAAGACCAGCACGGTCCCGGTCGCGCTGCAGGCTTCCCTCGCCGCGCGGATGAATGCCGGGTCGATCGGGATGCGGCCGTAGTGCGCGCCCGAGGGTTCGAGGATGACCGCGGCAACGTCGCCCATGGCGAGTGCCGCCTCGAGCTTCGCAGGATCGTCGGCGGGCACAACGGTGGTAAGGGTGCCGAGGACTTGAGGCACGCCGGCGGGAGTCCGGGTGGCCCCATCGGCGCCGATGAAGGCGCTGACCTCGTCCGACCAGCCGTGAAAGTGCTCGTCCAGCTTGACGATGCGATCGCGCCCGGTGGCGGCTCGGGCAACCCGGAGCGCGAGCATCACTGCTTCTGTGCCTGAGGCGGTGAATCGCACCTTGTCAGCGGACGGGACGAGGGTGGTGATCAGCTCCGCCCATTCCACCTCGAGCGGGTTGGCCGCGCCATAGTGCGTGCCGCGGCTGACCTGCTCGCGGACCGCCTCGACGACTTTTGGGTGCGCGTGACCGAGCAGGAGTGCGCCGTGGCCCATGGTGTAGTCGATGAGTTCGGTGCCGTCGACCAGCCACTTGCGCGAGCCACTCGACCGCGCCACGTAGATACGGGGGTCGTAGCTTCGGGCGGCGTGGGTGGCGCCGCCGGGAAGGACCCGCTGCGCCCGCTCGCGAAGATCGGTGTCGCCGCGGATGCTCGCGGGCTCGGTCAGTGACACGGTGGCGAGGATACGCGGGGTTTGGAGGCGACGGTGAGAATCGAACTCACGATGAAGGTTTTGCAGACCTCTGCCTTACCACTTGGCTACGTCGCCCCGAGCCCACATGTTATGCGGTCGCGGTTGGTCGTTTACCTTGCGGCGACGTGATCGAGGCTTTGTCGCGTGCCCACTTCGCCGGTGGCTCCGGTGATCGCGATGAGCCTTTCGGTCATCGCATGATGAATGCCGCTACGCAGCAGACGTTGTCGGGGCGGGAGTCTGGCCCGGCTCCGGCGGCATCACGAAGCTGACCTCGAGCGCCTCGGCGAGCACGCGTAACCGCGTGTAGAAACCGGCGGTGTGCGGCGAGCGCGCGAGGCGCAGGCAGGCGAAGTCGTAGTGATGCACCCACTCGTGGAGGAGGGTGTTGAGGAAGACCTTCGGGCTGATGACCTGCTGGCGCACCGCGGTGCGGTGGTAGATGCGGATGCGTGCGGCCTTGACCTCGCCTTCGGCGAAGGTGCATCTGTAGTAGCCGTAGGTTTTGCTCCGCAACCGTTGGCCGTCGTGCGCATGCACCTGGGCGCGGTCAGCGACGACCAGCTCGCAGCGGGGGAGGCCGGCGAGTGCGTCGAGTTCGTCGAGCAGGAGTTGTCCGAGCTTGCGGCGCTCTTTGTGGTCATCTGAGGAGTCCACAATACCGAGCGCCAGTCCGCGGGCGATCACGCTCGGCTGGACGGGGAGGCCGGTGGCGCTCTGACTGCGTCGGTAGGTGGCGTCGACCTTTCGACCGAACATCTGCTCTGGAATTATAAGGGTGGGGGTGGGCGGCGAACCTTGACGGGGCGGGCCTTGTTGAGAACGATGGATAGGGCGGGGCGGCTGAGCGAACATATGTTCTATACTACAGGTGTGTGTGACTTCGACGGCAATCCCGGCACCGAGGCGGACGCGCTGGTCCTGCTGCTGGACGCGGTCCGAGCCTTCGTCGAGCGGCCCGCGGTCGCCTGCACCCAGGCCGAGCTCGGCGAGCGCCTCATCCAGCTCCGCCACGGCATCGACCTCCTCGAGCTCGGCTTCGCCGTCCAGGCCGCCGCCTTCGCCACCACCGACGAGTTCGAGGTCCAGGGCTCGGTCTCCCCGGTCGACTGGGTCCGCCACCACTGCCGCATCTCCGGCCACGCCGCCGCCCGCGCCCTGACCACCGGTGAGCAGGCCCCCCAGCTCCCCGCGGCGGTCGCCGCCCTCGAGGCCGGCCAGATCGGCAGCGCCCACCTCACCCTGCTCGCCGCCACCGCCCGGGCGATCGGCACCGGTCCGTCTGGGACCCCTTTCGACGAGCGCCCCCTGCTCAGCCTCGCCCTCGAGCACTCGGTGAGCCGCTTTGGCTTTGACTGCACCCACGCCCGCCACGTCGCCGATGCCGCCGCGCTGCTCGCCGACCACCTTAGCGGGGTCGAGGCGCGCCGCCTCGAGCTGATCCGCTGTGAGGGCGGCGGGCTCGCCCTGCGCGGCTGCTTCGACCCGGTCGCCGCCGCCGCCATCCGCACCGCCCTGGAGCCCCTGGCCCGGCCCACCGGCTGGGGCGACACCCGCTCCCAGGAGCAGCGCAACGGCGATGCCCTGGTCGAGCTGGTCACCCACTGCCTCGACGCCGGGGTCATCCCCGCCACCTCGGGGCAGCGCACCCATTTGCAGCTCACCGCCTCGGTGGAGACCGTCCAGGGGCTCAGCGGGGCGCCCGGGGGCGAGCTCGAGTTCGCCGGGGTGGTGCCCGCCGCCACCGTCCAGCGGCTCGCCTGTGACGCCAGCATCCGGCGCATCCTGCTCGGCCCTCACTCCGCGGTCATCGACGTCGGCCGGGCCCTTCGCTTGCCCGCCGGCCCCACCCGGGCCGCGCTGCGGGTCCGCGACCAGGGCTGCGTCTGGCCCGGCTGCGAGCGCCCGGTGACTTGGTGCAACGCCCACCACGTCTTGCACTGGAGCCACGGCGGGGTCACCGAGCTCCCCAACCTGGTGCTGCTCTGCTACCGCCATCACTGGATGGTCCACGAGGGCGGCTGGCAGCTGGTCCGCACCGACCACCAGCAGGTGCTCGCCATCTCGCCCTTCCACCCCCAGCGCTCCTGGACCCGTGCCCCCGATGGCGCGCTGACGATCTGAGGGTGGGGACGACCGCTCGAGATTGCAGACCCGACGCATGTGTGATGACGCCGCCTGCCGTTGGAGCCTGCCGCTGCAGTGATCAGAAAAGAGGAAGCCCCCCTGAGATGCTCGGTGATGTTCGAGGCCCCGAGAACCAGGGAGGACCACCCTGGAGTCTGAGGAGACCAGCCTGACGCGCCGGTGTCGTCGCGGCGTTCAGTTCACGACGAACCAGACCACCTCTACGGAGCGCACAGCTGGGGCCGGGCCCCTTGACAGATACTACTATCAGATATATCTTTCCAGCATATGACCCTGAGCGGCACCGCGGTCGTCATGCTCGGCTTCCTTGCCCTCCGCCCCCGATCCGGCTATGAGATCAAGCAGGCCGTCGACCGCTCGACGCGCTACTTCTGGTCGGCGAGCTACGGCCAGATCTATCCCGAGCTTCGGCGTCTCGCGAGGGCTGGCTTGGTCGAAGCCGAGGACGCCCCGACCGGGGCGCGGCGAAGAACTGTGTACCGGATCACGGCGGCGGGCCGCGACGAGTTCCAGGCGTGGCTTGCCGATCCCGGCTTCGGTCTGGAGGTGCGGGACGAGAGCCTCCTGAAGCTCTTCTTCGCGGATCTCCTGACGTCGGAGCAGGCACTCGCGCTGGTCCGCGCGCGCCAAGCGGTGCACCACCGCTGGCTCGGGCAGCTGCGCGCGATCGACGTCGGGCCGCCGTTCGTCGGAGGGCAGGCGTTCCCGGATGTCGTGCTCGCCTACGGAATCGACTTCAGCGAGTGGGCGGCCACTTGGTGGGAGTCGATGGAGCGGCGGCTGATCGCTCGCGACGCGTCAGAGCCATGAGCAAGACGGTCGTCGCGCGAGCCACGCCCAGTCGATCGCGGCTCCTCCTCTGGGCCTGGGCAGGTGTGCTGGCGACGAGCGCGCTGATTCCGATCGTATGGCGGGCCGGCCTTTCCCGCCCCGACTCGGCCTGGCTCGACGTGGTGCAGCTCGCCCTCGTGCTCGCCCTGTTCGTCGGTGCTCGAAGCATTCCGAGCCTACGTCCGTTGAAGCTCCTCTTCGCTGTGCTCTCAACACAGGCGGGCGGGTTCCTCGTGCTGCGACTCGGCGAGCAGATCACCGGCTTCACTGCCTGGGCAGCTCGCACGCCCGGCTATCTGTGGATTCCGGCTCAATCGGCGCTGTACATCTTCCCCACCGCGCTGATGGTCGTCACGGCGCTCGCCGCGGGTCGCACTCGCCGCGATCTCTTCCTCGCGGTTGGCGATCTGCGCGCTCGCAGCCGCATCCCCGGGACGGCCCGCTTCACGCGCTGGCACCGCCAGGCCCCGATAATCCTCGCCCTCTTCCTGGTCCCGCTGGTCATCCAGCTCACGCTCGTCTCGCGACCCGACGCGAGCCAGCTCGGGAAGGCTCTCGCGCTCCTTCCGCTCGGCGTCGGTTTTGCGCTCGTCAACGCCGCGCAGGAGGAGATTCGGTTCCGTGCGGTGCCGATCGCCCTGCTCGAGCCAACGGTCGGGGCAGAGGCCGCGATCTGGATGACGGCGGCAGCCTTCGGTCTCGGCCACTGGTATGGAAATCCCTCGGGGCCGACCGGCGTCCTCCTGACGTTCGCCGGAGGGCTGATGCTGGCGAAGGCTTTCCTCGAGACACGCGGGCTCGTCTGGGCATGGACCCTGCACGCGCTCCTCGACGTCGTGATTTTCTGCTTCATCGTTATGCAAGTGTGAGAGGAACTGGAGGGTCACCGAGGTCCCCAACCGCGTCCATCGCGATGCAACCCCCTGCAAAGCTCCCGTGTGACATCAGCGTTGGTTCGCTCAAGTCGTATGAGCTCCGCCGTCGGCGGCGTCGCGTCGATGCACTTCTCTCCGGGCTGCGCAATGACTACGCGCAATTAGACTCCCCGGCATGTCTCTTCAATGGGATTCGATCGTCATCGACTGCACCGATCCACTGCTGGTCGCATCCTTCTGGAGTGAGGCGCTAAGCCTCGAGCTTCACGGGCCGAATGACGACGACGACTTGTGGCTGGATCCGGGCAGCGACTGCCCGGGCATCGTGTTCGGTCAGGTCCCTGAGGTCAAATCGGTGAAGGATCGCATTCACCTCGACGTCCGTCCCGACGACCAGGCCGCCGAGGTTGAGCGCCTCATCTCGCTCGGCGCTCGACGGATCGACATCGGCCAGGGTGACGTGACCTGGGTGGTCATGGCCGACCCGGAGGCCAACGAGTTCTGCGTCCTGCGCTCACGGTCGAGCGACTGACCCTGATCGCGAGTACGAAGACGGGGCTGGGTCGAGACAACCCGGTCCCCTATCCAGGAGAGGAGTGTGCCAAGTGTCTGAGCTAGGCTCAGCCGTCTTAGGAGTAGCACGCGTCCGCAGGACCCTCGGCACGTGCTGGGGCGACAATCCGGGCGGGATCAAGAGGCGGGCAACCCGCCATCCCTTCGTCACCGCTCTGGACGCGCCCCACGGTCGGTCGCGACGCTGCGAGATCAGAACGATCGCACCGAGCCTCTAGCTCTGCTCGATAGGCAGCGATTGGTCAAGAAACAAACTTGCACGCGCCGGGGTGCTCTGGTACGCCATCCCCTGACCGCCGATGTCTTCAGGTAAACCTCAGGCATTCACCCCGGCGTCAAGGTGGGGAGCGGGTTTCGGAAACCAGTCACGCGGCGCAGTCGTCCATCCTCAGACTGCTCGCCAATGGATTGACCGTTGGCCGCTGACGACCCGTCGGAAAGCACCGTGGACCACGCCACGGCAAACCCAACCATGATGGTGCTCGACGCCGCTGAGCATTTCGATCCTGGCCCCGGGAGTGTCGTCTTGGAAGCGCCCGGCCTGAGCCACCGCATCCTTCCGGCTATGCGCTTCGAACGTCGGGTACAAGAGAACGGCATCCTCGGTGAGCGCTTCCTCGGCGAGTGCGCGACGTTCGCGGTCATCCGTTGCGTTCCACATCCCAACGTAGGCTTCCACTGCTCGGGTAGGTGTCGGCATCGCGAGCCCCTTTGACGTGATGGTCCGCTCGAGTGAGCTTATCGAACCGCTGTGTGGTTGATGACGTCTTTCGGCGGCTTTCTGCTCGCTACGGCCCGATTGTTCGCAGGACGAACCTGGATGGCCAACCTCGTCCATCGTTAGTACAACCCATAGGTTGGGCCGAGTTTCGCTCCAGGGTGCACTTGTGCCGCCCGATCAGCCCGTGCCGGCGCCCCGTGGACAGCTAACCTTTGCCTTTTGCTCTTCGCGACCGAATCTTTCGGTCTCGATCTGCACGAGTTGGAGCGAAACGGAGAGAGAGCTAGTGAGCGACTGGACCGAGTTCGGGGTTCGCGAGGGCATGTCGATCTCGGCGCGATCGCCGGCTCGAGAGATTCCGGAAGTGGCTCAGTTCTTTGCGGCGTTCCTTGCAGAGAACGATGCCGCGCTTGCTGAACCATTTCGCGGTGTCACGACGGATGGAGTTGTCGCCGCTCGCCACCGGATTCGGACACGGATCGCGACCGAAGCGATCCGGGAGGCGGCCGCGGGATTCCTGAGTGTGTTGGACCCACCGACGCGCTCGCGCTTGAGCTTTCCGTTTGATTCGAACCAATGGCGGACATGGTTCAACCCGCACATCAACGTATATCGACACGGGGTCATGCTCGAGGAACTGTCGACCCTTCAACGGAACGCATTCCTCGCCTTGCTCCGCGTCACACTGTCGACTCGTGGCTATGCGCAGGCTCGCGACATCATGCGCCTCAATGATCTGCTTGCCCAGTTGACCGGCCGGGCAGATGATTACGGGGAGTGGCCATATTTCGTGTCCTTCTTTGGCGTGCCTGCTGCGGATGTGCCGTGGGGATTCCAATTCGACGGGCACCATCTAGCGATCAATTGCGTCGTCGTCGGCAACGAAATGGCGATGACCCCGATCTTCATGGGTTCCGAGCGGTGCGAAGGTCGAGCCGGTCGTTTCGCCGGAATTCGAGTGCTCGATGTCGAGGAGCGTGTCGGCCTCGACCTGATCCGTTCGTTGGATGCAGACCAGCAACAGGTTGCGATCCAGTACGCCTCGATCATGCCGGATGCGATCCCACCCCACTTGCGTCACCCGGTCGACAACCTCACGCAGACCGCTGCGTTCCGCGACAACGCGGTGGTCCCATACTGCGGTATCCGAGCCGACGGCTTCTCGGACGCACAGCGGGCCAGTCTAGCGGACGCGATCATGGGCTACGTTGGGTGGGCGAGCGACGGATACGCAGCAGTGAAGATGGACGAAGTCGCCAGACACCTGGACGAGACCTGGTTCGCCTGGATGGGCGGCACCGGCCCAACTGACCCCTTCTACTACCGGCTGCACAGCCCCGTCGTGCTGATCGAGTTCGAGCACCTTCCGGGTGTGGCATTCGACAATCCCGAGCCGTCGCGGCATCACATCCACACCATCATTCGGACGCCGAACGGCGGTGACTACGGTGCCGACCTCTTGGCCGAGCACCACACGCGCTTCGACCACCAGGGACGCAGTCAGGGCTGAATCCGCTTTAGGGTGGTGCAGCCTGATCACCCCTCGCCTACCGATACGAGGTGACCAGGACAACACCTCCACGGACAACCTCGTCCGTCGTTAATACGACCCCTTTGAGAGCCGCCGAGAGAGCTCAGCCTGGCGTGGCGGAGTGTTAAGGAATGACACTCGAGCGACAGCCCACTACGGCAACGACCAGGTCGTAGCCTGTCAGTGCGAAGAGCGGTCACCAGGTCGTGAGCAAGAGCGGAAAGCGTACTAAGCAGGGAACGCAGTGTCACTTTCGCTTGCCCATGCGCCGCGAACGCGTCAAGACACCGAAATATCACCGGCTCGTGTCGTCCCGGTTCAGCGCGACGATCCTTAGGTTCGGTCGAGGTTCCTGAAGTACGTTACCAATGGAATCAGCCCGACCACGGCAAGGGCTGCGAACACTGGCGTCACCGCTGCCGAAGCGACCGTTGATCCTGGATCAGCCGCATGGCCCCACCACTGATCGACGCTCACGGCAACGCTCTCCAGCACCCACATGGTCAGACCGACGCCGGCGAGCAGGAAACCCCAGGCGTGGCGTCGCCAGAGCAGGACGGCGCCGACGCTCATCAGCGGCAACCAAAACGAGAGATCTTGGACGTATACGGGATTGGTGGTAAGCCCCGTCCCATTGAGCCATGCAGGCGGAGTACTACTCAGCACTGCAGGGACAACATTGCGCAGCCAGGCCGAGGCGTTCAGAGCCACAATGACGAGGATGTAGGCAGCGATTCCGCGCGAGGGAAGGGCTGCCGAGAAGCGTGCCGGCAACGTATCCAGATCGATCTCCCGGACGGTCAAGATTATCGATGCGACCCCGAGCGCGAACATGGCCGCGTAGATGAGAAACAACTGGTTGAACGGGGTGCCGAGAAGGAACATCACGGCGTTATAGGTAAGGAAGGCCGCAACGCCGACTCGCGCGATCTGGCCGCGCAATACGGAGCGCCCGGTCAGAAGGGTCAAGCCCATAAGGATGGGCACCGCAGCAACGAGTACCACCAAGGCCGTTCCTCGGGCGGAGCCATTCATGACGGCGGTGCCCCTCAACACACCGAGGACCAACGTACCGAGCGAAGCGACGGCGGCGATCAGGCCGAACGCCAAGGTCAACCACATCGCTCCTCGCCGGGGTGCCATCACGGGCCATGCATCAGGCTTCCTGCGCGAAGGCGAGGTCTCGTGATATTCAGCAGTTTCCGCTGGTGCGACGATTTGGGTTGCCATTGAGTTCATCCTCCTAGGTCATCTACGTCGCAACCACGATGGCTCACCCACGACGTAACCCGCCAGTGCCATCTGACATGTCGTCCAGAGGCCGTTCAGCCCAATCCGTCGGCAGCGGTGGATATTGTGAAAAGCGCTGTGACGTGTCGGGAACTGCCTAACCGAGCTGCCCAGCTCGCGAAGCGACGATGATGCCCGCGCCCGTACCTATGACGGCTCCCCGGCACACTCCGCGCCGACCGGCGAGCGGGAATCCGCGCCGCGTAATCGGCCGTCGCGGTCAGAGTCAACTGATCGACCTAAGAGTCATCTGATCGGGGTCAGCATGGCGATGCCGACGAAGTGTGGGCGTGTCGGCGGCATCGATCGACACGCGGGTCCGCGGGTTGCAGAACTCGACTTCGTGGTGGCGGCCTGTGGCCTCGTTACGCACGGGCAAGACAACAGTTCCGCCGCCCGCGCGAGCCGGAGACAAAGTAGGATCCTGCGGCGGGTCTCCTCGTGACCTTCGGCCCTTGCCCGCCGCTCCGAGTTGTGGTGAGCTAGTCGCAAGCAAAGGACACGGAGACCGACACCTCTCGTTCGGTTGCGCAAACGACGTTAGAGGAGTCGCCGAGATGAGCATCGCTGAAGTTGTGGACTTCTCATTGATCCGCGGTCTGCTGCGCAACACGCAGAGCACCGCGAGCAGGGCCCGCGCGGCGCATTGGCAGGACACGAGATGACCCTGCACGTGATCGTTGGTGCTGGACCGGTTGGCTCACTCACCGCGTCCCTGCTGGCCAGGTCGGGTGAGGATGTGCGCTTGGTTTCCCGGCATGCGGATGGCGCCGAGGAGTCTCATGTCAAGCGGGTTCAGGCCGATGCGTCGGACCCGGATGTGTTGCGCGGTCTTGCCACCGGAGCAGCCGTACTCTACGACGCGGCAAGCCCTCCGTACAGCCGCTGGGTGACCGACTGGCCGCCGCTGGCGGCGTCCTTTCTGTCCGCTGCGGAGGCAAGCGGAGCAGTGCTGGTCACAGTCAGCAACCTCTACGGCTACGGCCCACCCGAGCACTCCATGCAGGAGTCCGACCCACTCAGCGCGACCAGTGCGAAGGGTCGGGTGCGTGCTCGAATCTGGCAGGATGCTTTGGCTGCCCATGAGGAGGGTCGCGTGCGGGCCACCGAGCTTCGCTCCTCAGACTACTTCGGGCCGTGCGTGCGCCTCAGCCAGATGGGTGAGCGGGTGATCCCCCGGGTCCTCGCCGGCAAGAAAGTGCGTGTGATTGGTGACCCGGATGCGGCGCACAGCTGGACGTACATCACGGATGTCGCGCGCGCGCTGATCGCCCTTGGAGCTGACGAGCGTGCGTGGGGTCGTGCCTGGCATACACCCACCAACCCACCGATGTCGCAGCGTCAGTTCGTTGGCGCGCTGTGTGCCGCTGCGAATCTGCCAGAGGTCGGCGTCGGCACGATCCCGGCGGCCGTCACCAGAGCGCTCGGTTTGGTCGTTCCAACCATCCGCGAGATCGCAGAGGTTCGCTATCAGCTCGACAGTCCGTTCGTCGTCGATTCATCAGCCGCGCAGAACGCCTTCGGACTACTGCCCACCCCAATGCCTGAGGCGTTGAGGGACACGGTCAGCTGGTACCGCGAGCTCCGCACGAAAAGGGAACACGTTCATGGCCACCCACATCACGATCCAAGCTGACACTGCCCGCCGCGCCTGGTCCAGGCGGGTCCTGCGCGTCGGTGGACTCATCCAAGCTGGCTTCGCGGGATTCTGGCTGGTCCGCGGCAGCCTCGCCATCGGCGGGATCGTTGGAACCCTGCTGGCGGCGGCTCTCCTAGCCGTGTCGATCGCCGCGATCGTCTATGGAGTGGTCGCCACGTCCGGACTCACCCCGCGACCCCGGGACGCGGACGGTACCCTCATCGGGCGCCAGGTGACCATCGCCAGCGTCATCCAGCTGCTGGCATCATTCGTCGCTCCGTTCGCTGTGATCGTGCTTGGCCACCCAGACCTGGTCGTGCCCAGCATTGCGGTGACCATCGGTCCGCTGTTGCTGTGGCTCGACTATCGTCTCGACATCCCCCGTTTTCGGGTGGTCGGCTGGGCGTTGACCGTCGCGCCCATCCTGCTCGCGCTTGCCATCTCAGGCTCTGCGCTGAGCGCGGTTGTCGGCCTCGGTGCCGGCGCTCTCCTCTTCGCTACAGCCCTCACAGGCTTCCGCCAATTGGCTCACGACGTGACGTTGCACGGTTCTCGTCAGCAGCGGCGCCACGCCAAGACCGCTAGCCTTGCCGTGCCCGCTGGAAGTCGGTGAGATGTGGATCGCGGTCGTAGCCCTCTGCGTGCTCGTGGGGCACGGCCTCGGCCACATCATGGCGCCGCAGGCGGCATTTGCGCCGCCGGGCGCGCTGCCGCGCAACTCGGCTGGGATGTTCGGCTCCGGCTTTACGATCGTCAGCCCGGCCGGTAAGAGCATCGCCATTCTCTGGCTGGTCCCACTGGCCGGGTTCCTCGTCGGCACCTACGGTCTGTGGACCGGCCAGTCGTGGTGGCGACCGCTACTGGCACTGGCAGCGGTCGTTTCGATCGTGGTGGTGCTGCCGTGGTGGCGCGTGATGCCAACCTTCTCCTACCTGGGCGCGTTGGCGGTTGATGTGGCTGTCCTCGCGGGGCTTCTCACGCCGCTCAGCGACCAGGTCCTGCGGTCCCTCGGCCGATGACTCACAGTAACCCGCGGCGGCGACTTGGTGTGCGACTGACAATCGGTCTGTTCGCGGTTGGGCTCGGCGCTGGCGCCGTGGTGGGGCGCTCCAAACTCTTGCACTGGGGTGCCCGTGCAGAGGAGCTCGAAGGGGCATTGCCCGGTGACACTCTCGTCCCCGGTCCGCATTTGATCGCGACGCGTGCCATCACCATCCATCGCCCCCCGACCGAGGTGTGGCCATGGATCGCACAGCTCGGACAGGGCCGGGGCGGCTTTTACAGCTACGATGGAGTGGAAAATCTCATCGGCTCCGACATCCACAGCGCCGACGGGATCGTCACTGCCTGGCAGGACGTTAATGTGGGCGACGAGGTCCATTTGGCGCCCGAGGTTGCGCTCCACGTTGCCGTGGCAAAGGCGCCTGTCGCGCTCGTCCTCCGCGGGGGCGTGCCGATGGGAAGCACGCCGTCGCCGTACGACTTCAGTTGGGCGTTCGTGTTGCGTGAGGAGGCGAAGGGCGTGACCCGCCTGGTGGTGCGCGAGCGGTATCGCTACCTGCGCGGATGGGCGCGCCTCATCGTCGAACCGGTTGCGGTCGTCAGCTTCGTGATGACCCAGAAGATGCTGCGAGGGATCAGAGATCGTGCTGAGGGGATGGAATCGACGGCAAGCGTCGGTCAGGAGATTGCCGAAAGCGCGGCAGCTCCTCTTCGAGGATCACCACCCGCTCCCCTGAGCCCGCGGCCGGCGCCTGCGCTATGAGATGGCGTGAGGCTGCAATGGCGCGGGCTGCGCCTGACGGGCCTGTCCACGCGGCTGGAGGGGTTTTTCTTGAGGCGCGTCATGCCCCGGGTGGTCGTTATTGTCCTGGTCCTGCACGGGCTGATTCATCTCTTGGGCGCCGCCAAGGGGTTTGGCTGGGCGAACGTGAGCGTTCTGAAGGGGCCCATCGGTCCCGCCCTGGGCGCCGCCTGGCTCGCTGCCGGCACCCTCATTGTCGCCGCGGCCGTCTTATTGGCCGCCAGGATCCGGTGGTGGTGGGCGGTTGGCGCCGTCGCCGTACTGGCGTCGCAGTCGGTGATCTTCACGTCATGGAGCGATGCCAAGGTAGGCACCGTCGCCAATGTCATCCTGCTGGCGGCCGCAGTCTATGGGTATGCCGCGCAGGGACCCCGAAGTTACCGTGCCGAGTACCGTCGACGCGTCGACACTGCGTTGTCCGCGTCGCTGCCTGACGGGGTCGTGTCCGAGGCCGACCTCGCGACCCTACCGCAAGCCGTCGCCGCGTATGTTCGCCGCTCGGGTGCCATCGGGCAGCCGCGCACTCTGAACTTCCGGGCCCGCATCCATGGACGCACCCGTAGTGGAGCCGACGCGATCTGGATGACCTTTACCGGCGAGCAGGTCAACGCGTACGGGCCCGACCCCAGCCGGCTGTTCATCATGGACGCCACCCTGTTCGGGCTCCCGTTCGACGTCCTCCACGCGTGCCTCGGTCCCACCGCCACCATGCGCGTCAAGGCGTGCTCGCTCGTCCCGATGGTGAACGCCGCCGGGCCAGACATGGACCGTGGGGAGACAGTGACTCTCCTCAACGACCTATGCCTCCTCGCACCCGCCGCCCTGATCAGTGCCCCGATCACCTGGCATTCCATCGACGAAGACCACCTTCGTGCCACCTTTACCAACGGGGGGCAGACCGTGACCGCCGAGCTGACCGTCAACCAAGAACGCGAGCTCGTCGACTTCGCTTCCGACGACCGGCTGCGTGCAACCCGGAACGGCAAGAGCTTCATCCGACAACGGTGGTCTACCCCGGTCCGAGACTACCGTTACGTCGACTCTCGCCGAATCTTCACCAACGGGGAAGGCCGATGGCACGCCCCCGAACCGGAAGGCGAGTTCACTTACATCGAGTTCAGCGTCGACAAGATCGTCTACAACGTGAGCCATGCACGGAGTGACGAAAGTGCGCACAACTCCAGCTCCCAGCCGCCGGTATGGCATCCAGCTTCGGTGCTCCCGCCGCAGGTACTCATCCCCAGCAACTCTCATGCACTGCCGCAGACGGCCGGTAACCCGCACCGGACGCCCCCGTCGCAGTACGCCGTCCCGTTCCGAGCTAACGCACCACCTTCGACCCGCTGATGCTCGAGTTAGGTGGTTACTCGATCTCGCAGCGAGCTTCGAGGTCGACGGCGAGGCTGACGGTGCCCCGTGTCGTACAGGCGTTCGCGGTATCGCTCGGCGGGGGGTCTGATGCCGGGCGGCTCAGCGTGGTGTGTAGTCTCGTACACTTCGGTCGGCGTAGAGCCCCCTTCCACGGGAACGAACTGTTGCTCGGTAGCACGGCTATCGCTGAAACTACTTGAGCGTTGAATCAGCAGATCTATGTCGCCGGGATACTGATCGGTGCCGCGATTGTAGGGGTATTCCTATTCGTGCTCATCTACTTCTGGCGTCGCCGACTCGCCGGTGCCCCACGGATCGTACTCGCGCTTCGGGGCTGCCTCGTCGTGCTCGCTGTCCTCGCGGTCGTCCTAGGGATCGGTACGATCGTTGAGTCCGTGTTCGGACTCTTTGGCGGCTCTTTTCTGAGGTACGGGGCTCCGCCCTACTAGGTTGGTCGTCCGCCGGGGATGTTGGTGCCGACGGTCTTGATCCGACCAGCGTCGATAGCGTTTGCCGAGTGCAGGTAACCCGGGCTCTCGCATGGCTGTTGCACCATCGCGAGGTGACCGCTGTTGTCACCGGTCCTGCCCGTGGATCGCCACACCTGGAACTGGCCGCACGGGCCTTCGACGTTGTTCTGTCGGATACGGACTTCGCCGAGATCGAATCCTGGTTCGCGCCGGCCGCTGCCAGCAAATAGCGGAACGCGCACGACGCACGGTCAGTCGGTGGATTGACGGGCATCCCCTGGTGCATTGGGCTCAGGGCGGAAGCACCGCACTGGCCAACCTGGTGCTGCTCTGCTACCGCCATCACTGGATGGTCCATGAGGGCGGCTGGCAGGTGGTCCGCACCGAACACCAGCAGGTGCTCGCCATATCGCCCTTCACCCCCATCGCTCCCGACCCGCGCCCCCTACGGTGCCCTGATGACTTGGGGTTGGGAGCGGTCGCAGCAATGCGCGCTTTCGCGACTCGTAGTGGAGCCGCCTACCCATAGAATCGACAGGCCGGGCTGGCGAAATGGCAGACGCGGCGGTCTTAAAAACCGCTGGGGGGAAACCCTCGTCCGGGTTCAATTCCCGGGCCCGGTAGAAGCGGACGCACCAGCGAGCACACGGCCGGCGAGCGCACGGAGTCGACGAGCACAAAGCCGACGCGAACACCCAAGTGGACGAGCACAAGCTCCATGCCATCCGACCCGCTCGACGAGCTCACACCGCGGCCACGCGCATCACACGCCGGATGGCTCGGTAGACTCGACATCCAGGAGGTTCGCCCATATGGCTCAACGCAGCGACCCAATCGAATGGGATCCGTTTACTGTCTGGCGGACAACTGTTATCGATCTCCGGACGGTGCGGTGGTCGCTGAGTGCCGCGCCTGACCCCCAACTGGATCGCGGCATTCGCGATGCACCGACCAAGAAGAGCGGCTCTGCGCACTTGGCGTCAGGCTCGGAGCCGACCGTCTCTGTTGGAGACATCGAATGGAAGGTCGGTCCGGACGACCACCTCGATGCAAACCTGCGCGTCCACGAGAAAGTGGACGTCGCCAACGGCGTCTACCCGCGAGGTCCTGAAGCAGCGAGCCGCCGAACGCGATCGGGCGGCGGAGGAGACCCGAGTCCGGGATGCCGCGATCGCGGAAGCGCAGCGGAAGCTGGACGAGGCGAACGGCATCGAGGGTTAGCCCCAACCCGCAACCTGACCCCGAGCGGTGGCACGCCTTCACGTGCCACCACATAAATAGTAGGGTGGGGGCCAGAGCGGCGGTGTGGGTTAGTCTTCCGATCCCCCTTCGTGAGTCCCCTGCACCGCCGCTCGACCGCGTACTGCGACGCCTTCCTCGGCTCGGACCAGCCGACGGCGACGCGCGTCGGAGATACAACGATCGACCAGTGCCGCTGGTTACGCAGTTGCGGCCGCACCCGGTGATCTGATCCGCCACATATCCCTCGCCCAGCGAAGGCGTAGGCTGCGTCGCGTGCATGCGGAACGGGATGAGATCGAGCGGAAGGCATACCCACACGCCGGCCCGCTCAAGACGGCGTGGTGGCCATCACGATTGGAGCCTCGATACATGCTCGTGTTCGGATCCATCCCGCACGCCAGCGATCGTCCGACCTTCGGGCTCGCGGTCATCGATGGGACGGTGATCGCTGAATCCATCTGGACCCGGCCACCGGAGATCACTCAGGACGACTTGATGGCCTGGCTGGAACCGGTGACCAGCCCCGAGGCCGCGAGCGCGATGGTTGCGCAGCTAGCCGCGGATGACCCGGAGCTGTTCGCCGCCCCGAAGGACTGACCCGGTGCAGCCGTCAGCGCGACCGGCTCGCCATCTCCGGTATCGACACCGCCCACGGCGGCTGGCGATGCTGCGACTCGATCGCCCACTGCAGCGTCTCGAGGACGTGGCGCAGGTGTTCCGCCATCGCCTTGTCGCACGCCTCCTCATCATGCGACGCGATCGCGGCCACGATCGCCTGGTGCTCGCGAAAGCTTCGCTCGGTGCGGCCCGGGCGCAGCATGGTGCGGTATTGAAACCTGATGCTCTGGGATTTGAGGGTCACGAGCATCTTCGCCGCCATCTGGTTGTCGGCGATCTTCCAGATGCGCTGGTGGAAACGCGCGTTCAGCTCTGAGTAGCCGAGCGCATCGCCCTCGCTGATCCGCTCGGCCATCTCCGACACCATATGGCGAAGGTCGTCCACATCCTCGTCGGTTGCGCGTGCGCCGGCGGCGCGGGTGAGCAATCGCTCCAGGGCGTTGCGCACCTGCTCGATCTCGAGCGCCTCACGATCCGAGATCAACCTGACCCGCGCGCCACGGTTGGGCTCGCGGACGATGAGGCCCTCTTGGTCGAGCGTCGCGAGGGCCGCCCGAACCGCGGTACGACCCGCTCCGAAATGAACGGCCAGGTCCGCCTCGACCAGCCGTTCGTTCGGTTGAAAGCGGCCGCTGACGATCTCCTCGCGAAGCCGGCGGCACACCTCGGCGCTCGAGTCTCCATGCGCAGACTTCATCCCAGTGGGGGGTAGATTGTGGTTCAAGACTGTAGCTAGTATTGTCGACAATCTTCGGTCAGTCGTGCACGGCGCACTAGGAGGGCAACGCGATGCTTGGAAGCCGTCATCGGGTCGGTCGCGGGCTCGGGCTCGTTTCCGCGGCGCTGACCCTGGGAGTCGCCGCCGCCTGCGGAAGCACCACCACGGGCACCGGGCCGAGCAGCAACAACTCGCCGCTGCTCGTCGGTATCGTGGCGCCGTTCACCGGAGTTGATGCTGCCCTGGGGCCGGCATATTTCGCTGCCTGCCTGCCCGCGGCTCGCGCCATCAACAACGCGGGTGGTGTCATGGGTCACCAGGTCCAGTGCCAGCAGTTCGACACTCGCGGCGAGCCCGCTGACGCGGTCCCGGCAGCCAACCAGATGGTGGCCAGCCACTCGAACCTGATGGCGGTGGTCGGTTGCACCTCGGACGAGGCGGCGAGCGTCGTCCCGATCCTCAACCAGGCGCACATCCCCATGTTCTGCATGACCGGGCAGTCGGAGTTCAACAAGACCACCTTGACGTACTTCCATCGCCTGGTACCCCCCGACGCGTTCGACGCCTTCGCCATTGTCGGCAGCGCGCTCGATCACTTCAACTACAAGAAGGTCGCGCTGGTCTTCGGGAACGACATCGGCTCGCAGGCTTTCGTCGGCCCTGCGATGACCGCACTGAAGAACCTCGGTGCCACGGTCACCATCAACCAGGCGCTCGCCCTCGGGCAGTCCTCGTACCGGACCGAGGTCACCGCGATGCTCGCCTCCCACCCTGACGTCATCTTCACCGAGGCGCTGGGGTCGACCGACGCGACCTATCTCGCCGAGGTCAAGCAGCTGAACGGCTCGACGCTGCCGTTCATGGGCACGTCGGCGACCATCGACCCGGTGTGGTTCGCCGCCGTCAAGGGAGCCATCGGCATTCAGGACGTGCTCAGCAAGTTCACCGCCGTCGATCTCGGCGTGAGCTTCAGCGGACCTGGATACGACGAGTTCAAGGCGAACCTCCTCGCTGTCGCTTCGCAGTTCGCCGATGCACCGAAGTATTCGCAGCGCGGCGCGACGCTGCACCTCTACGACGGCATCATCCAGGCGGCCCTCGCCATGGATGAGACCAAGAGCATCGACCCAACGGTCTACAACGCGGTGGTCAAGGACGTCGGCAACGGCGTCAGCGGCTCGGTCATCGTCAACACCTACGCGGCCGGCGTTGCGGCCATCAAGAACGGTCAGAAGGTGCAGTGGATCGGCGCCGGAGGCGTGACCAGCTACAACCAGTACAACAACTCGCAGCAGGGCTACATCCTCGTCAAGTACGACGCCACGGGCAACGAGGTGAAGTTCGGAGCCCTCACAGCAGCGCAGACGGCGGCGATCATCGCGGCCGGCGGTGGCTGAAACATCTAACGATCGGGGGCGGCGGCGATGAGTCTCATCGTTGCCGCCCTCGGCTTCGGCCTCGTGAGCATGTCGATCATCGCCATCGCGGCGGTCGGCTTCACGATGCAGTTCGGCATTACGAACATGATCAACCTGGCCTACGGTCAGGTGATGATCGCGTCGGCGTACGCGGCCTACGCGCTCAACAGTCGGGGCGTGAGCATTTGGCTGTCGCTGCTGGCCGGCGCTGTCTTCGGAGCGGTCTTCTCCTTCATCCTCAACCGGCTCGTCTACGCACCCTTCCAGCGAAAGGGCACCAACCTGATCGGCATGGTGATCATCTCGCTGGCGGTGTCGCTGGTCATCGCCAACGTCCTCCTGCCGATCGTCGGCTACTACAGCGTCTCCTACCACCTCAACCCCGGCCCGACGATCCATGCGGGATCGATCGCGCTAACCGGGGTGCAGCTGGCGATCATCGGAGTCGCGGTGGTCACCATGCTGGTGATCCACGCTCTGCTGCGTTTCACGCGGCTGGGTAAGGCGATGCGGGCCACCGCCGCAAATCCGACGCTCGCCCGCAACTGCGGTATCCCGACCAGCCGGGTGATCGACCTGGCATGGCTGATCACCGGTGCGCTCTGCGGGATCGCCGGCGTCGTCGCGGGAATGAACTCGGACTCGTTCTCGGTAGCGAGCGGCTCCGAATTCCTCATCCCGATCATCGCGGCGTCGGTGCTCGGCGGCGCGGGCCATCCGTATGGGGCGATGATCGGAGCGGTGATCATCGGCGAGATGACCGAGATCAGCGCAGCGATCATCTCGCCGGAGTACAAGCAGGTCGCGGCCTTCGTGGCGCTGGTCCTGGTCATGGTGCTCCGTCCCCAGGGTCTGCTCGCCAAGCGCGGGGCGCTGGCGGCGGCGGGATGACGTACTACCTCACGACGCTGCTCGTCTACGCCGCAGTCGACGTGCTCGCCTGCCTGGCGATCAGCCTGCAGTTCGGCTATTCGGGTATCGTCAACTTCAGCTTCATCATCTTCCAGGCGGCAGGCGCCTACACCGCGGCGGTGCTGTCCCTGCCCAAGGACACCGCCAACGGCGGCTTTCAGACCTACGTCCTGGGCCTGCATCTCCCGTTTCCGGTGCCGTGGATCGGTGCGATCATCGTCGGCGCCCTGCTCGCACCACCGATCGGGCTCGTGGTGCTGCGCAGGCTGCGTAGCGATTACCAGGCGATCGCCATGCTCGTGATCTCGGTGATCGCGAGCCTGATGATCACCAACACCCCCGCGTTCCTCGATGGCGCCGCGGGCCTGTCGCTCGTCCCCCAGCCACTTTCGGACATCTTCAACCCTTACTCCCAGAGCTACCTATGGGTGTATGCGATCGGGGGCATCGTCGTCGCCGCGATCATCTTCGTGGTCGTGCAGCGGATCATCAACTCACCGTACGGACGCTCACTGCGCGCCATGCGCGAGAACGAGCTCGCGGCCGGCGCGCTGGGCAAGAACGCGGTCGCGCTGAAGATGACCGTCTTCGTGGTGGGGGGCGCGATCGCCGCACTCAGCGGCGCCATCCTGGTGGGCTTCATCACCACCTGGGCGCCATCGACGTGGCTGTACCCCGAAACCCTGATCCTGTTTGCGGCGGTCATCGTCGGCGGCCGTGGTAACAACTACGGCGCGGTGCTCGGGGCGCTGCTGGTGCCGGTTGGTTTCGAGGAGGCGACCCGCTACCTGCCGCCGTTCGGCCCGCCCGGCCTGATCCCGGCGATCGAATGGGTGTGCATCGGCGGCCTGATCCTCGGCTTCCTGTGGTTCCGGCCTCGAGGGGTCATCCCGGAGCGCCGGCGCATCTTCGCTCCCGCCAAGCCGGCAGCCGTCCTGGAAGAGTCCGGTGCCGGTCGACACTGACGTCGTCGCTCTCAACCCGGTCGCCGGCGGCGAGCCGGCGGGCGGTCCACGGCCGCTGCTGGTCGCCCGCGGCGTCAGCCGGCACTTCGAGGGCATGCACGCTGTCCATGACGTCTCCATCGACGTGCTCCCCGGTCACATCACCGGGCTGATCGGCCCCAACGGGGCGGGCAAGTCCACCTTTCTGGCGGTGCTGGCCGGAACGCTGCCGGTGAGCGCCGGGACGATCACGTTCGACGGCAACGACATCACCGGCCTGCCCGCCTTTCAGCGCGCGCGGCAGGGATTGGTGCGCACCTTCCAGCTCCCGTCGGAGTTCGGGCAGCTCACCGTGCTCGAGAACCTGCTCGCGGCCGCTCCCACCAACCGCGGCGACTCGCTGTTCGGTGCCCTCCTCGGCAAGCGCTACTGGGGGGCGGACGAGGATCGTCTGGTGGCGCAGGCTCGCGCCCTGCTCGAGCGTTTCCGGATGTCGCCCAAGGAATCCGACTACGCGAGCTCACTCAGTGGAGGGCAGAAGCGGCTGCTCGAGATCATGCGCGCGCTGATGCTCCAGCCCCGCCTGCTGCTTCTCGACGAGCCCATGTCCGGCGTCCATCCATCGATCGTCGGCGAGATCGCCGCCTACTGCGAGGCACTGCGCGACGAGGGTCTGACCATCCTCATCGTCGAACACGAGCTGCACATGATCGAGCGCCTCGGCAACCCGGTCATCGTGATGGCCCAGGGCGTCGTCATCGGTCAGGGGACCATGACGGCGCTCCGGCAGCAGCGTGAGATTGTCGATGCATACCTTGTCGGATAGGGCGGCGGCGCCGGTGGAGGAGACACGTCCGGCGCAGCTCCTGCGCGCCGAGGCGATCACCTCAGGCTACGGCGGCGTTCCGGTCATCCAGGACGTGACCCTGAGCGTCGGGCTCGGCGAGATTGTCGCCATCATTGGCCCGAACGGTGCGGGCAAGAGCACGCTGTTGAAATCTCTCGTCGGCATTCTGCGTGTCACCAGCGGGAGGGTCATGCTCGGTGCCGACGACGTCACCAACCGGGCGCCGGAGCAGCTCGCGCGCAAGGGCGTCGGGTACGTACCCCAGGTGCAGGACATCTTCGAGCCGTTGACGGTGCTCGAGAACCTCGAGATGGGCGGCTACCTGCTCCCGGCGGCAGCGATTCGCGCACGCGTAGCCGAGGTCCTCGACGTCTTTCCGGCGCTCAAGCCGATGCTCAAGCGACGCGCCGACAAGCTCAGCGGGGGCGAACGAAAGATGCTCGCGATTGCGCGGGTGCTGATGCTCGACCCGCAGGTGCTCATCCTCGATGAGCCAACCGCCAACCTCGCGCCGCAACTCGCGGAACGGCTGCTCCACGAACAGGTGAAGGGCCTCGGCGCGTTGGGCAAAGCGGTGCTCCTGGTCGAGCAGCGCGCCCGCGCCGCGCTGGAAATCGCCGCATATACATATGTGCTCGTGTCTGGATCCATCCGTCTGGAGGGGCGGCCCGGCGAACTCCTCGATCGCCAGGATTTCGAGGAATTGTTTTTGGGAGCCGCGACGAGCCTCAGCTCGCCGCCGGGCTCGGAGGCGAACTAGGTATGAGATTGCTGATGTTTCACGATGGTGAGACGCGACACCTCGGGGTTGCACGCGAGGGCGCGCCCGACGAGATCATCGACGTCGCCGCGGCGAACCGATCCGGTTCGGCCGCGCCGGCGGACATTCTCGGCGTCATCGACGGTGGGTCCGAGGCACTCGATCGGCTCCGTGAGCTGGCGTCGTCGCCCGGCAATGGCACGGTGCGAGCCCTCGCCGACCTGACCCTGCTCCCGCCGTTCGATCCCCCTCGCGGCAACGTTCTGGCCATCGGGCGCAATTACCAGAAGCACGCCGAGGAAACGGCACGGGCGGCCAATACCCCGGTCGGGCCGCCCACCATCTTCACCAAGGCCATCACCACCATCGCCGCCCCGTACGCGGACATACGAATCGACCCGGCCGTGAGCACCAAGATCGACTGGGAGGTCGAGCTGGGCGTGGTCATCGGGCGGCGCGGCGCCAACATCAAGCGATCGGACGCTCTTGCCCACGTGTTCGGCTACACGGTGCTCAACGACGTCACCGCGCGGGACATCCAGAACGGCTGGGGTGGGCAGTGGTTCAAGGGAAAGAGCCTCGACGGATCGTGCCCGGTGGGACCGTGGGTGCTGACCAAGGACGAGGTTCCCGATGTGCAGCGCCTGCACCTGCAACTCCGCGTCAACGGCGATGTGAAGCAGGACGCGAGCAGCGAGGACATGATCTACCCGGTCGACGCCATCATCGAATGGCTGTCGGTGGGGATGACCCTGCTCCCTGGGATGCTCATCGCCACCGGCACCCCCGAAGGAGTCGGCTTCGCGCGCACGCCACCCGAGTTCCTGCAACCCGGGGACGTCATGGAGACGGAGATCGAAGGCATCGGCATGCTGCGCAACGCGGTGGTAGCGTCGCCGGCGTAATGCCGGACGACGCTCGCGCGACGGGTGAGGAGCCCGGAGTGACGCCGGGGGTCGACCGCACCGATCCCGTGACGCTGGCGGCGCTGGCGGCGTGCGGTGTGGTCGCGGCGCACGAGGTATCGGGTCGCACCGGCTTGCTCGATCCGTCGATCCGGCCGATTCAGGTGGGTGTGCGCATCGCGGGGTCGGCGGTGACCGCGCTCTGTCCACCCGGCGACAACCTCGCCATCCACCTCGCGGTCGAGCACTGCCGGCCCGGCGATGTCCTCGTGGTTGCGATGACGGAGCCGAGCGATGGCGGGTTCCTCGGCGAGCTGCTGGCGACATCGCTGCGCGCCCACGGCGTCATCGGCGCGGTCATCGACGCCGGTGTTCGCGACGTCCTGGAGCTGCGCGAGATGGGGTTTCCGGTCTGGTCGCGCTGGATCTCTGCTCGGGGAACCACCAAGCACACGGCTGTGTCGGTGAACCGGGCGGTGGTCTGTGGCGGTCAGGCGATCCAACCGGGTGACGTGATCGTCGCCGACGACGATGGAGTGACGTGCGTGCCCGCTCTCGCCGCAGCGCTGGTTGCGGAGCAGGCGGCGGAACGTGTGGCGCATGAGGAGGTGGTGCGGGGGCGGCTTGCCGCCGGTGAGCTGACTGTCGACCTGCTCGGATTGCGCGATGCGGTCGGCGATGACGGCGGGCGCGAGGCTGGCGACGGCGGCGGGTGATGCACCTCGACGCGGCACATCTGGTACTGGTTGCCGGCGCGGCGCTGCTGGCCGGCGCCGTGAACGCCGTCGCCGGGGGTGGCACGCTGCTGTCGTTTCCGGCGTTGCTCCTGCTGGGCTTCCCGGCGCTGACGGCCAACGTGACCAGCACGATCGGCCTCCTCCCCGGGTTCGCGGGCGGCAGCGTCGCCTATCGCGCCGAGCTGTCGGTCCAGCGCGAGCGGGTGCGCTTTCTCGGACCCGTCAGCGTGGCGGGGGCGATCGGGGGAGCGATCTTGCTGACGCGCACCCCGAACAGCGTGTTCTCGGCGATCGTTCCCTGGCTCATCCTCGCGGCGTGCGCGCTGCTGCTCCTGCAGCCGGTGGTGACGTCTCGGGTGCGATCGCGCCGACCCTTGCGCGAGCAGCACCGCTCGCCGGTGCTCGCGGTGGCGCAGTTCCTGGGTGGAGTGTACGGCGCCTTTTTCGGCGCCGGGCTTAGCGTGATGATGCTCGCCGTGCTCGGTCTGTTCATCCGTGATGACCTGCAGCGGCTCAACGCCCTCAAAGGAATGATGTCCCTGATCATCAACGCGGTCGCTGCCATCTATTTCGTGTTCTTCGGTCCGGTCTCGTGGATCGCGGTGGCTGTGATGCTGCCAATGAGCGCTCTCGGGGGATTCATCGGGGTGTCATTGGCGCGGCGACTGCATCCAGCAGTGCTGCGCACGCTGGTGGTGGCGTTCGGAGTTGCGTTCGCGCTGCACCAGCTGCTGTAGCGAGCGCGCGCGGTCAGCCCCCGGGTGGACCCGTGAAGGCGAGCACTCCGGAGATGACCATGAAGATCAGCACGATGAGCACGAGGCCGGTGACGGTGAGCTTGGTCCTGGTATCCATGCGCGGATCGAAGTGTGAGGGAGAGATCGGTGGGCTTGTCGCCGTGTGCGGGCTGATGCGACCGGCACACGACGTGCCGGGGTGATTGCTCGTGATGAAATGGCGGGCGTGCCCGCGCCCACAGATCTTGCAGCGCTCACCGCCCAGCTCTCTGTCGCCGGTTTCGTCTCGGCGGAGGAGGAGGCAGGTGAGCTCATCGCCCGAGCCGCCGGCGATGCCGAGCTGCTCGACGCGATGGTCGCACGCCGGCTCACGGGCGAACCGCTCGCCTGGGTCATCGGGAGCACATCGTTCTGCGACCTGATGATTCGCGTCGACGTGGGCGTGTACGTCCCGCGCTGGCAGAGCGAACCGCTCGCCCGCCGCGCGGCTGAGCGTCTGCCGGCCAACGGCGTTGCGGTCGATCTCTGCACGGGCAGCGGGGCGATAGCGAGGACGCTCATGCATCTGCGCCCGCGCGCCCGCGTGGTCGCGTCGGACATCGACCCGCGCGCCGTCGCCTGCGCAGCCGCCAATGGAGTCGACGTGTTCCACGGCGATCTCTTCGCGCCGCTGCCGGCGGCTCTCGACGGACACGTCGACGTGGTGGTCGCCGTCGTCCCCTACGTTCCCACCCCGGAGCTGCCGCTGCTCCAGCGCGACACCTTCACCTTCGAGTCCACGCTTTCCTACGACGGCGGTCGCGACGGCACCGACGTCCTCCGGCGGGTGCTGACCGGCGGGACGCGATTTCTTCGCATCGGCGGGGCGCTGCTCCTCGAGGTCGGCGGCGATCAGGTCGACCTGCTCCGCGACGATCTCTCCCGGTTCGGCTACACCGACGTCGGGGTGCTGGTTGACGAGGAAGGGGATGTCCGCGGCGTCGAGGCGACGCTGACTACCCCACCGGCTGAGCCGCGAGGCTCGTGACCGCCTCCTCGATGATCCCGATGGCGCGGGACAGGTCGTCCTCGTCGATGACCAGCGGTGGTTGCACGCGCACCACGTTACCGAAGGTGCCACCCACCCCGATGAGCACGCCCCGTTCGCGGCAGTGCCGCTTGACAGCGGCGGCCTCGGACGTGGCCGGCTCCTTGGTGGTGCGATCGCGGACCAGCTCGACGCCGATCATCAGGCCGGCGCCGCGTACGTCGCCGACGAGATCGCTCTCGACCGCGAACGCGTCGAGACGGCTCCGCACCATGCCCCCCAGACGAGCGGCACGCTCCGGAAGATGCTCCTCGACGAGCATGTCGATGGTGGCGATGCCGGCGGCACACGAGACCGGGTTGCCGCCGAACGTGCTCATATGGTCGCCGGGTGCGAACGCATCGGCGATCTCCTCGCGAGCGATGAAGGCCCCGAGTGGGAAGCCGCTGGCGATGCCCTTGGCCAGGGCCATGATGTCGGGCTCGACGCCGTACGCCTCGACGGCGAACATGTGGCCGCTCCGCCCGAATCCGCTCTGCACCTCGTCGACGATCAGCAGGATTCCCTTGGCGTCGAGGATCTCCTTGACCCGGCCGAGGTAGCCGTCGGGCAGCGGGATGATACCACCCTCGCCGATGACCGGCTCGACGATGAAGGCGGCGACGTCATCGCTGGTGTCGTATCGAATCGTGTCCTCGACGGCATCGGCGCACGCGAGCGAGCAGGACCCGGAACACATCCGGCAGCGATAGGGGTTGGGGGTCGGAGCAAACGCGATCCCCGCGATCTGCGCGCCGCCACGGTGCTTGCGCAGTGAGTTCCCGGTGACCGCGAGCGCGCCCGCGGTGCGGCCGTGGAACGAGCTCTGCAGCGCGATGATCTCGCGCCGTCCGGTGAACACGCGAGCGAGGCGCAACGCGCCCTCGACAGCCTCGGCGCCACTGTTGCCGAAGAAGGTCTTCTGCAGCCGTCCGGGGGTGATCTGCGCAAGCCGCTCGGCGAGATCGGCGACGACAGGGACGTGGTAGACATACGAGCAGGAGTGCACGACCTTGTCCATCTGTCGCTTCGCCGCTTCGGCCACCTTCGGCGGGACATGGCCGGTATTGACGACCCCGATGCCCGAGTAGAGGTCGGTGTACTCGGTGCCGTCGGTTGCGGTCACGGTCGCACCGCGGGCGCAATCAACCGTGATCGGCTCGACCCCCGCAAGCGCGCTGGTGTTCACGTAGCGCTGGTATTTCTCGACCGTGTTCATCGATACGCGCTCCTGTCAGAAGGTTGGCGGTGTGTTGACCCAGAAGAGCCGGGTGGTGGCGCTGGAATGGTTGACCCAGCGGTGCTGCTGGGCGCTCCGGAAATAGAGGGTGTCTCCGGTTTCGACGTGGTAGTGCTCGGTCTCGTCGAGCCAGATGTCGAGCTCGCCGCTGAGCACGTAGATCGACTCCTCACCGTCGTGCGCGTAGGCGCCGCCGCTGCCGCCGCCGGGGGCGACGCTGAAGATGTCGATCTCGAGGACGGCGTTGGGAAACGTCACCAGGTGCTCGATCTCGACGCGGTCGAAGCCGCGCAGCCTGCGGCGTTCCGCGGACCGCACCAGCTTCGGGCCCGACTTGCCAGAGAGGGGCGCACCGAAGAACTCGAGCAGCGTGCCGCCATACGCCGACGCCACCCGCTGGAGCAGCGACACCGACGCTTCGGCGAGGCCGCGCTCTACCAGGCTCAGATACGACGCGGAGATGCCCGCACGCGCGGCGGCGCCGCGCAGCGAGAGACTCCGTTTGGTCCGCGCCGCGCGCAGGCGCTTGCCGACCGCGGGGTCCTCGGGGATCGATTCCCCGGACATGATCGAGTGCAACGCGGGCGGGCGGTACCCACGGGTGAGCAGGGCCCGGACGTCGCGGAGGCGAGCGATGTCGTCCGATGTGTAGCGGCGATGGCGACCGCCTGCGCGCGCCGGCCGCACCAGGCCCTTGCGTTCCCACGCCCTGAGTGTCGACGGGCTGACGCCGACTCGCCGGGCGACCTCGCCGATGCGCATGTCGTCCACGGGAACACTCCTCGCCACGACTCGGGGCGGGCAGCAGGTACGCTGTCCGACCCGGTCGAACTTGTCGCTGTTGAGTAGATTATGAGCATCTGGTCGCCCCCCCGTCCGGCGAGCACGCGCACCGCGCCGCTTGCCGAGGACTATCGCGAAACACCGGTCTGGTGGGACGACACCACGTTCCCCGAGTTGCCCGATCGGCCGCTGCCGAAGACCGCGGACGCGGTGGTCGTCGGGGCGGGATTCACCGGCCTCGCGGCGGCGGCGAAACTCGCCGAGCACGGCAAGCACGTCGTCGTCGTGGACGGCGGCGCGCTCGGTGAGGGCGCCAGCGGGCGCAACGCCGGCATGGTCCACGGCGGCGTCCGCCGCGACGTTGCGACCCTCGAGCGCCAATATGGGGCCGCCGGACGCGCGCTCCATGACGCGAGTGTCGAGGCGTTCGCGTTCGTGGGGCGAACCGCGGCGACGGCTGCTCCCGATGCGCGCTACGAGCAGTCCGGCTGGTTGCACCTCGCGCACCGGCGTTCGCGGATGCAGAAGCTGCGCAGGAGCGAGGTCGAGCGCCGGGTGCATCTCGGCGAGGCCACGGTGATCCTCGAAGCGGCGGCCCTCGAGGAGGAGTCGCCGGCTCGCGGCTTCTACGGCGCGCTGCTCACCGACAACGGCGCAAGCATCCACCCGGCGCGCTACCTCGCCGGCCTTGCCCGGCTTGCGCTCGGCCACGGAGCCGAGGTCCATGACCACACCCGCGTGACCGCCATCCGGAGATCCGGCGGCGGGTTGCTGATCCGCACGTCGCGCGGCGATATCACGGCGGGTGAGGTCCTGGTCGCCACCAACGGGTACACCGACAGCGCGGCACCGTGGGCGCAGCGCCGGGTCATCCCCATCGGCAGCTTCATCATCGCCACCGAGCCGCTCGGCGACGCTCGCGCCGCGGATGTCAGTCCGCGGCGACGGATGATGAGTGACACGCGAAATTTCCTGCACTACTGGCGGCTGTCACCCGACGGGCGTCTGCTCTTCGGCGGCCGGACCAGCTTCGCGCCGCTGAGCGTGCCGGCGGCGCGCGATCGCCTCTACGCAGCGATGATCGGCATGTACCCGCAGCTGGCTGGGGTCAGGGTGAGCCACGCGTGGACCGGTAACGTCGGCTTCACGTTCGATCAGCTTCCCCATCTCACCCGGGTCGACGGGATCACCTACGCGATGGGCTATTGCGGGTCGGGCGTGGCGATGGGCAGCTATCTCGGATCGCTGGCCGGCGAGTGGATGGCCAGGGGCGCCCAGCCGGCGTTTTCCAGTCTCCGTTTTCCACGGGTACCGGGCTACCGGGGACACCCCTGGTTTCTCCCTCTCGTTGGCGTCTACTTTTCGTTGCTCGATCGGCTCTGAGGCGCCGGATCGACCGGTGCTGCAGGGGTGGTGGTGACAACGGCGGTTGCTCCGGCGAACGCTATGGTTCACTCATTATCGAGGGCGGACACGAGCTGGCCCTTCACGAGGATGTACGACACGGTCTTCTCGTGGAAGAAGTTGGAGCGGCTCGTGAGATTGGCGAGGATAACCAGCGGAACGCCGAGCAGGACCGCGACGATGATCGGCAGGCTGGTGCCCCAGTTCGCCGCCTGGCCGAGCGGCAGCGACGTGGGCGCGATCACGACATAAGCCACCCCGAGGAGGAAGATGCCGCCGAGCAGGGGCAGGACGCCCGCGAAGAGGAATCGCGTGAAGCTCGTGAGCAGCACCTTGCGAAACGCCCAGGTGCACGCGAGGCCGGTGATGCCGTAATAGAGGGCGACGAGGACGCCGATGTCGAGGATGAGCTTGGCGAAGATGCTGCCCACACTCGACGCGAGCGTCACGGACAGCACTATGACCACGACCGCGAGAATCGACGAGATGATCGTCCCGACCCAGGGAGTCTTCCAGCTCGCGTGAATGGTCCCGAAGAGCTTTGGGAACACCCCGTCGCGGGCCATCGAGAAGGTGAGCCTGCTCGAGGGGAGCAGGGTCGTCTGGGTCGTGGCAACTGTCGAGGAGAGCACCGCGAGAATCATGAAATATGCGATGGGCGTCCCCGAGATCTGCTGCGCGAAGTAGTAGAGGATGTCGTTTTGGTTGTTCGGGTCAGCGAGCGCGTTCGTCGAGAGGAATGCCTGGATTGCGGTCGCTGCCACCAGGAAGATGAACAAGAGGATGAACATGCTGTAAATCCCCGCAAGGCCGGGCGATTCACTGGCGTCCTTTGATTCCTCGTTCACATTCGCGGCGGTGTCCCAGCCCCAGAAGAAGAACACCGCAAGGGCCGATCCAGTCGCGAGGCCGTTGATGTTGTGCAGCTGGAGCGGGTTGAACCAATTCGCTGACACCGGGTTCGCCGCAGCGTGGCCACCGATGATCTTGCCAAGCGCCCAGATCGCGAATGCGAGGACGATCAGGTACTCGATGAAGACGAGGGCCCACTGGAAGTTTGCGGTCACCCGAATGCCTCGGACCACCATGAACGTGACCAGCGCAAGCCAGAGCACGGCAACGATCGCGATCCATCGGTTATCGCTCGCGATCGTCGATGTCACCCATCCGGGGAAGAGGCTGTTGAGCAGCTGCAGCGTGTAGGCCCCGGCGATCAACGGCGCGGCCGCGCAGAAGAGGACGTTCGCCGCCAGCTGGATCCATCCTGACATCCAGCCGACGTGCGGGCTGAGGGTCCGGCTCACCCATGAGTACGAAGCTCCACAGTTCGGGTCCTGCCGGTTCAGGTAGTAGTAGGCCACCGCGATGCACAGGACGGGAAGGAATCCCACCAGGATCGCAGCCGGCGACGCGAGACCCACTGCTGCGACGAGGAACGCCGCCGTCGCGGCGAGCGTGTATGCCGGGGCAACGCTCGACGTCGCGATGATCGTCGTGTCGAACAGCGTGAGGGTGTTGGTCTTCAGCTGCGATTCGAGAGGTTGCCCGTGAACAATCGGCTCTGCTACGGTCGCCATGTATTCCTCCTCGGCATGATTCCCTCCGGTCGAGTCCCGAGCGCTTCAGGCATCGTTGTTGCTCATCACGTGCTTGATGCGCGTGTAGTCCTCAAATCCATACATCGAAAGATCCTTGCCGTATCCCGAGTGCTTGTAGCCGCCATGGGGCATTTCGGACACGAGCGGGATGTGCGTATTGATCCACACACAACCGAAGTCCAGCGCCCGTGCCATGCGCATCGCGCGCCCGTGGTCCCGGGTCCAGACGCTCGCCGAGAGACCGTACTCGACGCCGTTGGCCCACTCCAGCGCCTTGGCCTCGTCGTCGAACCGCTGCACGGTGATCACCGGGCCGAAGATCTCGCGCTGAATGAGGTCGTCATCCTGGTGGAGGCCGGAGATGACCGTTGCCTCATGGAAATATCCACGCTCGCCGATGCGATGCCCGCCGGCGACCACGTCGGCATGTGACGGCGCGCCCTCGACAAGTTCGCTGACCCGCTGCAGCTGGGTGGCGTTGTTGAGCGGGCCGTAGGCCACATCCTCGTCGTCGGGCATGCCGGTCTTGGTCGCCCTGGCCTGCTCGGCGAGCGCGGAGACGATCTCGTCGTAGACCGACGATGACGCCAGCACCCGAGTTGCCGCGGTGCAGTCCTGGCCGGCGTTGAAATATCCGGCGACCGCGACCGTTTCGGCGGTGCTGGCGATGTCGGCGTCGTCGAACACGATCACCGGCGCCTTGCCGCCGAGCTCGAGGTGCACGCGCTTGAGATCGCCCGCCGCCGCGCGCGCAACCTCCATGCCGGCGCGCACGCTGCCGGTGATCGACGCCATCGCCGGGATCTTGTGCGACACCAGCGCCGCCCCGGTGTTCTTGTCGCCGCAGATGACGTTGAAGACGCCCGGCGGCAGAAACTCGGCCATGATCTCGGCCATGAGCAGCGTGGTCACCGGCGTGGTGTCCGACGGCTTGAGCACGACGGTGTTGCCCGCGGCGATCGCCGGGGCCCACTTCCAGATCGCCATGAGCATCGGATAGTTCCAGGGGGTCACCTGGGCACAGACGCCCACCGGCTCACGCCGGATCATCGAGGTGTGCCCGGCCAGGTACTCGCCGGCACTCAGGCCCTCGAGGATGCGCGCGCACCCTGCGAAGAAACGCACCGGGTCGATCAGCTGCGGGATCTCCTCGCTGCGGGTCATGCCGATCGGCTTGCCGGTGTTCTCAACTTCGAGCCGGACGAACTCCTCGGCACGCCGCTCGAACGCGTCGGCGATGTGCAGCAGCGCCATGCTCCGGTCCTTCGGCGTGGTGTCGCGCCAGCTGGTGAACGCGCGTTGCGCCGCACGCAGCGCAGCGTCGACGTCTGCCGCACTGGAGACCGGGGCGCGCGCGAACTCCTCGCCGGTGGCGGGGTTGATCAGCGGCGTGGTGGCATCCGAAGTTGCCTCGCGATACTCACCGTCGACGAAGTTGCGGAGCGTGCGTGTCGCCACTGTGCTCATGACGTAAGGTCCCTTGCCAGCTCACGGAAGTTGTTGACGTAACGGCGGACGTCCTCTGGCGAGTGCTGGACGGACAAGGTCCAGTTCTCCTCGGCACCCGGCGCCATCAGCACGCCGCGATTGGTCTGATAGAGCCAGGAGATGTACGCGAGCGACTTGTCCATCGCGGCGTAGTCGCGATAGTTGCGCACCGGCGCCTCGCGGTAGGTGATGCAGCCGCGCGCTCCCATCGAGACGACGTGGAAGGGAAGCTTGTATTCCGACATCACGTCGCGCAGGCCGCCGCTCAGCTCCTCGGTGAGCGCATCGAGATGCGCGTACGCGGGTCCGGTCAGCACCTCGAGCAGGGTGGCCCGCGAGGCTGCGGTGGTGAGCGGATTGCCATTGAACGTGCCCAGCTGGGCGACGCGACCGTCGCTTATCGTGGCCATGATGTCGGCGCGGCCACCGACCGCGCCGCAGGGCAGGCCCCCGCCGATGGCCTTGGCGAGACAGACGATGTCGGGCACCACACCGAAGCGCTCCGTGGCTCCTCCCGGCGCGATGGTCACGCCGGTCTTGACCTCGTCGAAGATGACCACCGCACCGTGACGGTGCGCGGTCTCGACCACCCCGGCCAGGTATCCGGGCTCGGGCAGGACGAAGCCGATGTTCATCATCGCCGGCTCGACGATCACGCCCGCGATCTGGCCCGGGTGCGCCGCGAACGCGCGCTCGAGGCCCTCGAGATCATTGAAGCCGACCACCGTGGTGAGAGCCACCGTTGACGCGGGGATCCCCCCGGTCATGGGCACCGAGTTCGGTGACTCGGCCGGTCCGATAGCGTCGACCGGAGGTTCGACCGAGACCAGCACCGCGTCGTGGTGACCATGGTACGACGCCTCGATCTTGATGATCCCCTCGCGCCCGGTGAACCCGCGCGCCAGGCGCACCGCGTCGAGCGTCGACTCGGTGCCGCTGTTGGTGAAGCGCCACTGCGGCTGCTGGAACCGCCGCGCGAGCTCGCGGGCGACCACGATGTTCTCGGCGACGGGCTGAGCGAAGTGCGTCCCTCGGTGCAGCTGCGCCTCGACCGCCTTGACGATCGCCGGATGGGTGTGGCCGACCACCATGACCCCGAACCCGTTGTGGAAGTCGACGTACTCGTTGCCGTCGACGTCCCAGACCTTGCTGCCCTGGCCGTGGTCGATGAAGACGGGCTGCGGTGGCGTGTCCTGGAACGAGCTGGGCACGCCGCGCGGGATGTACTCGAGCGCATCTCTCCAGAGCTCCCGCGAGCGGGAGCGCCGGGAGCGGAACACCTCTTCCTCGTGAGCCGTCAGGGTCGAAACCCGTTCCGAAGCGATGTTGCCCAAGGTCATGCTCATTCGACCAGGTCCCTTATACACACCCTGAGGACGCCGAGAATTCTACTGAACGCCTGTAGAATCAGCGCAACGTTAGACGCATACTACGGCGACCGTCAAGCGAGCGTCAGCGCCAGTCGATCCGGGTCACGCGGCCGTCGGCGATCTCGACCTCGAGGGTCGCGCACGGACCCTGGCCCCAGAGCGTCCACGTGCCCGCATCGAGGCACGGGAAGAGCGCCACCGGCAGCCGCATTCCGCCCGCCTCGCGCTCATGGACGCCGGTGTGGATCCGCACCGACGGACGTCCAGCCGGGCTGACCTCGGGCTCGCTGCCGCGGAGCGCTGCCGGGACGATCACCAGCAGCGCTCCGGCCCCGCCGCCGATGTCGAGTACCGCCGGCCCGCTCGAGGCGCTGCCGGCGGTCTCGGTCTCGGTCATTGCGGGGTGTCGAATCCGTTGAGCGGGGTGCCCAGGTAGGGGAAGCCGCTCATGTACCGCCCGTTGCCCGGGACGGCGCCGCTGCTGAACTGGGCGGCCGAGAAGTCGCTGACCGCACCGGCGGCGCCGTCGGGCGTGAAGCTGTGGTCGACGAGCGGGATGGTCACGCCGGCGATGGCGCGAATCTCGATGGTGGCGACATCGTCGAAGACCCGGCGCCCGTTGGGGAACCCCGCCAGGTCACCACCGAGGATGCCGTTGATGTTCGGGTGCGACGCCGGAGGGATCGCCATGTTGAGGCGGAGCAAGTCGGCCGGCGTCGAGCCGGTGTTGTTCTGGAAGCCGGGGACGATGCCGGCCGGGATGCCGGTGAGCAGGATCGCCTCGAGGTCGACGCGCGTCTTGCCATACGCTGCCAGCTTGGGAAACACGCCCGGGTAGAGAACGGGGAGCAGTTTCGCGAGCTCCGGGTGCGCGTAGTTGGCGACGAACTGCGCATCGTTGCGCGGGTCGGTCGAGTTCCAGAAGTCCTTCTGGCCGATGGGGATGACCACCTCATTGACGAGCGGCATGCCCAGCCTTGAGACCTGCACCCAGGGTCCGACGTCGGTGTTGCGACCGCCCTCGAGGATCGTCGACTTGCGCCGCTTCGCCGACGTGTACACGCCGATCACTGAATCGGCCGCGGTCGGATCGGCGGGGAGGCCGCCGCCCCGGGTGAGATGGGTCTTGGGGACCTGGATCGCGATGGTGTGGACGTTGAGCATCTTCGACGAGTCGACGCCGCCCACTGCCGGCAGCGGGATCAGGTGAAGGTTTTGGAAGGGCCGCAGCGCACCCAGGTCGAAGATCGAGCCGAGGTCCACGTAGAAGCCCTCGCGCCGCTGGCCCGCGAACACCCACCCACCGTCGAGGGGATGCACGGCCGCAGCCGCGAGCGCCGAGTAGTTCGGCGTCGAGCGAACGCCGACGTTGACCGGCGGGCAGGCGAGGCTGCTCGCGAGCACCTTGGACACGCCGTTCTTGATCCTGGTCACCGAATAGAACTGGCGAACGTTCCAGCTCGAGCTGGTCAGGCTGGTGATCACTCCGGTGTTGTAGAGGAAGGTGTTCGGGTCGGTGAACTGGGTGGTGAACCTGAACTGGTACGTGATGTCGTCGCCGACACCGCCGCCGTTGCTGATGTGGATTTCATAGAGGACGTCGTCGCCGAAGTTGTAGAAATTCGGTCCACCGTCGGGTCCCTCGAGCGGGATGTAGTTGGCGATGAGCGTGACCGAGTCGGGATGGTCCGGGCTGGTGAACGCGTAAAGGTCGGTGCTGTCAGCAACCGGGTCTTTGGAGATGCCCGGCGCTTCACGATGCGAAGACATGTGTATCCCTCGTGAGGTAGTGGATGCTGGTTCCGGCTGCTGGTCAGCGCGCCGCGCGCTGCAGCCGGCGGATGAGTTGCGGATCCTTGGTGACCACCTCGCGGTGGCCGACCATGACCGCGATCTCTCCGGTGGCTGCGTCGCGGACGTACGCGGTCATCGGCTCGCGCCCCACCGGTTCGT
>Ga0209219_1000022_pt1 | contig 70546 bp, 49 predicted proteins | sample BlaSpr_A8_OM1_M1_FD_187973 | JGI IMG/M metagenome (GOLD analysis project Ga0209219, IMG submission 187973) | Forest soil microbial communities from Thunder Bay, Ontario, Canada - Black Spruce, Ontario site 2_A8_OM1_M1 (SPAdes) (version 2) | ecosystem: Environmental > Terrestrial > Soil > Boreal... | reverse complement strand
TTCGACCAGTTGGTGCTGCTGCTGGTCACCGTCGTTCCCGCGGTGGTCGACGTCGCCAGCGGGCTGACGTTGAGCGCGGCCACGTAGCTGGTGAGCGAGGAAGTCCCGCTCGAGCGCTGGTAGAAGGAGATCTCCAGGTCGCCGTCGTCGTCGACGCCGCGAAGCGCGGGCAGCAGGTGCCAGCCGCCCTGGGTTCGGTTGACGATGGTCGGCGTGCTCTGGATCGGAGTCAGTGTTGCCAGGTGCCAGCTCTGCAGCAGGATGTCACCGGCGGGGTGGTAGCGGGCGTCGTTCCACACGATGCTCACCGTGCCGTTGTTGTCGGAGACGGCGATGCGCGGGAAGTCGTTCATCGGGAAGCGGTTGTAGCCGGGGATGAACGCGGCCGACATCGACGTGATCGGCACCGTCACCATCGCCGGGTTCGAGCATGGGCTGGTAGTCGTGAGCGTCAGGCAGCTGGCCGGGATGTAGGCGACGTCGTTTGTCGCCGGCGTCGGGCAGCCGATCTCGCTCGGCCAGTTGCCCTCCCAGGCGACGTACACGGCACCGGTGGCGCGGTCGACCGACGGGTATGCGCCCTCCTGCTCACAGTTGTTCGGATCGGACGCGCTCGAGTACACCACGAGGTACGGCGTGGTGCTGCCCCCCGGGTAGCAGGTCGGCGAGCCCGGGCTGCTCAGGTCGCAGACCGCGAGCTCGACCTGGCTCGCGCCGAGGCCGGTGAACCGGTCGTAGGACACGTCGAGACGGGCGTGGCTCGGGTCGACGGACATGAAGTCCTTATCGAGGAAGTCGCCGAACGTGCAACCGCTATTGGTGCAGACGGTCGGTACTCCGGTGGCGATGATCACCGGTGTCGAGTTGCAGCTCAACGAGCCGCTGACGACTTGGCATACGTCCATCGCGATATCGCTGCCGTTGGTGGTGCTCGTCAGCGTGGAGGTCGCCGTCTCGTACAGGCTCGAGATGTAGAAGTAGGTGGTGCCGCCCGATTTATAGGTCTCCACCGAGGCATCACCCGAGTACGAGGAGGTCGCGCACGCGCTGTTGGGCAGCCCGCCCAGGTCGGTGAACGACTTGCCGTTGTTAGACGAGAAGGCGAACCCGGTCAGCTGGTCCTTGTACATCGACGAGCAGCGCGCCGAGAAGAACCCGGTGGAGTCGTTCCATGCCTCGACGACGTAGGGCCCGTTGGCCGCGACTGACTCCTCGGACTGGCCGTATGCGCGGGTCCCGTTGGCCGACACGTCCTCCGACGGGCTCGCCGCGTTGACGTTGCTGCCGAAGGTCGAGCCGGTCGGGCTGACCGACCCTGGCCCATTCTGCTGCGGACCGAAGCAGTACATCTGGGCGCCGGACGAGGCCTGGATGCCGTGACCCAGCATGCCGCAGAAAGGCAGCTGCGAGTGGCCTCCGCCGGCATGCCCGGCGACGGGGCCGCCGAACACCGGGGCTGCCGCGGCGGCGGCGCCGGCGGCGGCGAATACCAGGAGTTTCCAAGATTTGCTCATCGCGTCACTCTCCCTGTCATGACCGAACACATCACTGGATGAACATCACCCGACACGCCCCATACACCTCCTCCTGCGCGACCCCTTCTGCTCGTGCGCGCCGCATGCTACGCGCCCCGACCGGGGTCGTGCAGACGCGTCAGCTGCTCAGCAGGATGGACGCGGTGAAGGGCTGTGGATCGCTGAGACGCCCGTCGGTCCAGGCGAACACGGCGCGCACGTCGTCGCCAGAGGTCGCGATGTAGACGTCCGTGTAATCCCCGAAGTTGGGGATGATGTCGGACGTCGCGCCGCTCCAGTCGCTGCTCGCCGTCGTCACGGTTACTTCGTTCGCAGCCGACGTCGACGCCGGCTTCACCCTCAGCGCTCCCGCGTAGCTCGTGATCGTGGTGCTCGCGGTCGCCCGCTCGTACCACCCGACGAGCAGGGCGCCCGCGTTGCTGAGACGCAGCGCGGGGAGGAAGTGCGCCGCCCCCCTCGAGTCGACGACGGCCGGCTTCGTCTGCACCGGCTGCAGCGCGGCGCCGACCTTCCAGCTCTGCAGCAGGATGTCGCCGAGCGGGCGGTAGCGTGCGTCGTTCCAGACGATGCTCACCGTCCCCTGCGGGTCGGAGACGGCGATGCGCGGGTAGTCGTTCATGGGGAAACGGTTGTACCCGGGGATCGGCGCCAGCTCCATCGACACGATGCTCACGGCGGTGCTCGCCGTCGGTCCCGGGCAGGATGAGGTCGTGGCGAGCGGCAGGCAGCTCAGCGGCACGTACGCGACCCTGTTCTGCGTGGGGACGTTCTGGCACGCGCTGTCCATCACCCCGCTGAACCAGTTGTACTCCCACGCGACGTAAACGGCACCGGTGGCAGGGTCCACCGCCGGATAGGATCCCTCCTGCTCGCAGTTCGGGTCGCCTGCCGAGATCACCAGGTATGGGGTCTCGCTGCCGCCAGGATCGCAGCTGGGCGTCGTCGGCACGGCGAGGCTGCAGACGGCAATCTCGATTTGGCCGTTGGGGTTGCTGCCATCAAAGCGCGTGTAGGTGACATACAGGCGCGATCGACCCGGGTCGATCGCGAGGAAGTCCTTGTCGAGAAAGCCGGAGAGCGAGGTGGCGGCGACGATGGGTCCGCTGCAGTGCAGGGCCGTGCCGCTCACCATGCAGGCATCGAGCGCGATGTCGGACTCGCCGGTGTTGACGTTGTCGAAGAGGCTGGACACGTAGAAGTACGTGCTGCCGCCACGCCGCAGCGCCTCGACCGATGGATCGCCCTGGAAGAAGGCGCCGGTGGTGCAGTCGTTGGGCAGGCCGCCGAGGTCGGTGAAGGTCTTGCCGCCGTCGGTCGAGAAGCCGAGCCCCGTCCCCTCCTCCTGGTCCTTCGGCGACGGGCAGAGCGAGTAGAGGCTCGTGGCGTCGTTCCACGCCTCAACGACAAAGGGTCCGGCGGCGCCGACCGACGTCTCCGACTGCCCATAGACCCGGGCGCCCGACTGGGTAACGTCCTCACTGAGCGACGCCGCATCCGTGTTCCCACTCGCACCCGCGCTCGCGGTGAAAGAGCTCGAAGGCGTGCTCCGCGCGGCTACGGCGGTGCCGGGCCCGTTCTGCTGCGCGCCGAAGCAGTACATCTGTGCCCCGGCGGATGCCTCGATACTGTGGCCGAGGCGGCCGCAGATCGGGTTGGCGGCTCCGCGTCCCGCGCTCACACCGCCGGTGGAGGCGGTTCCCGCACGGGCCGGAAGTCCGATGGCGAGCAGCGCAGCGAGCATCGCCACGAGCGCCTTGCATCTCACCATACGCTGCCTTCCTCCAGGCCCCGCCCCGATCGCGTCGAGCAATCCTAGCGAATCATTCCCCCGTCCGTCCGGGCCGTGGAGGCGGGTCCACTTCGCCGGTAGCCGGCGCCTCTGCATCGCCGAAAATCGCGGTGGCCGGAGGCCCCGTAACGCGCCACCCCGCCCAGCAGATAGCTGTGTTCCGTGATGCCCGCGTTCTTGCGTCGGCCGGGACTCGTGAGCCGCGCCTGCAGCGCATCACTGTCCGTCGTGCCGGCGGCGCACCGGGGCTTTAGTTAATTTTGGCACGCTTTACTCGACTCGCGAAATACACTGCAAAATGGTCGATATCGCCTCGTTGAGATCAACTTTGCCCCGGCTAATTTGGGAGCAGGGGGTCGCTGGTTCGAGTCCAGTCGCCCCGACCATCGACTAAGCATCAGGCAATGTGCCTTGCTGTGCAAGGGCTTTTGTTTGACACGAAACCACCACGCATTTGGTAGGCCGCCCTCGGTAGGCTCTCCAGCGATGTGCGACGCCCAATCTGGCGTTGCCAGGAGACTTCTGGCGCAGGAGAGTTGTGGATCGACTGACCCGTGATGATCGGATCCACGCGAAGGTTGGCGAGTTATGGCACTCGGTCATCGTGGTCTTGCCGGGTTGGCAGTCACCGCGGTTGCGGTAGCGGCCTGTGGCTCGGGTGCGGCCGCGACGGCGCCAGCGACTGCCGCGGCAAAGCCGCCCACTAGCTATACCCAACTGGCCGTGCTCGCCGTGACCGGTAAAGCCCTCTCGTCTTTTGACATCGGTTGGAGCGACCAGACCGGCACCTATTACCTCGCTGACAAAAGCAACGCTGCGATCGACTTCATTGACGGCCGAACAGGCTCAATGCTTGGCCAGGCCACGGGGTTCGCAGGCATAAAGGGCGCCCAGGGGACCCCGGGTGCCGCCCTCTCGGGCCCGAACGGAGTGACCTCAGCACCGGACCTGCACGAGGTCTGGGCGGGCGATGGCAACAGCACGGTCAAGGTGGTCGATGCCAAGACCTTCACAGTCGCTAACACGGTCTCGACCGGCGGAAAGAAGCGTGCAGACGAGCTTTCCTACGATCCCAAGGACCATGTCGTGCTGGTGGCGAACGACCTGGATCGGCCGCCATTTCTGACCTTCATCTCGACCGCTAGCAAGACGGTCGTTGGCAAGATCGAAATGCCACAGGCGACGATGGGCCTGGAGCAGTCCGGATGGGATGCGGCGACCGGACTGTTCTACCAATCGGTCCCGGCTACCACGACCAACAAGGGTGGCGAACTGGACATTTTGGATCCCAGGACCATGACGATCCGCACAGTGTATCCCCTCACAAACTGCAATCCGGCAGGCCTGGCGATCGCTCCCCACTCGCATGTGATGGTCGGCTGCACGGCCTATCCAGCCAACGTCCAAGTCGTTGACGCCACGACCGGCTCAAGTCTCACCACCATCACCCAGGTGGGCGGGGTCGATGAGGTCTTCTACAACTCCGGGGCCAACCAGTTCTACGTCGCCGCGCAGGGCATGACCGCCGACGGCACGAGGACCGGTGCCGCGACACCAGTCGTTGCGATCATCGACGCTGGCACGAACCAATGGCTGCAGAACATTCCTACGGTACAGCTTGCGCATTCCGTGGCGGCTGACCCGAAGAATGACCATATCTTCGTGCCACAGCGCGGCAAGGGCGTGGTGATCTACGGCGGCTCGTAGCACCTGCGGGCAAGCCGCAGCGGCATTCGGATGATGTTAACGAGACGGCAGCTGTTTGTGAATCAAAGGCAACGAGACCCAATGAGAATTCACTTCACGGCTACCTGGAAGCACCCCCCGGACCTCGGCGTCGTCCGTGGCCACCAATGTGACGCGACGCCACCGCTGGATCGGATTGCTCTGCCTGACTACGCGTACGGCGAAGCCTCGCGCCGCGAAGGTCGGAGCTCGATTGACCGTGGATCGCTCTTCTCGGGCGTACGCTCTCCGGATGGACCTCTGTCCGGGCAGCGGAGATGAAAACCAAACGGTTGCGAATTTCTGGCCTGAGTGCGGCGTCGCGCTACTCGATTACAGCGCCACCCGACACGAGGACGACCCCGAACGGGGTGTGCGGGCTGTCGTGGGGGTCCGCGGCTGGGTTGTGGGCCATGGGGTGGGTCAGCAACTGCGGATCGCGGTCATTACCGGTGAGGCGCCGGTCGCGCTCGGGTCCGGGGCCAATCAGGGGGAGGGGATGGCGTCAGGAAATGTTGCCAACACCACTGGCCGATGGAAGACGGGGGCGCCGGTCAATGGCCTTCTGATAGGAGAAGCCACTTACCGGGCCACCGCTCCGGTGATCACGTACCGGGACGCGGAGCCGATGGCCGCCAGGGGCAAGGCGAGTGCCGCGGGATCGGCTCGTACCACCAGGTTGGCGCATTCGTGACCGCGCTCGCTGACAATAGGCTCGTTCGCGCGGTCGCGCGCGTCCCCACCACCGTCCAGCGCAAGCTCCTCGTTGCCTTTGCCGGTATCGTCGGCCTCCTCATCGTCCTCGGCGTCCTTGGCCTCCGGGAACTCAGCGCGTCGAATGACCGCGTGGTGTCGCTTGGACAACTGCCATTGCGGATCGCAACCTACCGAGAACTTCAGCTCGATACGGCTCAGCTCGGCGAGCTGTTCGCAGCCCGGAATAGATTCATTGTCTTTGCCGGAGGTGCCTATCCCAACAAACAACCCGCCGACAACATAGCTGTAACCGCCACCGACGGGACCATCCTAGCGATCCTCACACGGCTTGGTCCCTTTGCAGGCGTGACCAGCCTTGGCTTCGTGCCTCCCCCCGGAGAGAGGAGCCTCCTGGCCGACATCCACTCGGAATTTGGTCAGGTCCGTGCCGCGATGTCGAGGATCATTGCCGACGATCAGGCAGGAAAGTACAGCATCTACGATGGTGCATTACTACCAGCTCAGGATGTAGTGACTCACCTCGAAGGCAACGCGGAGCAGTTAGTCAGGATCACCCAGGCGGATGCAGCTAGTCTGATCGCCAAAAACCAGGCCTCCAACCTCGACTCGCAGCACCTGGTCATCGGCGTGGCCACCGGCAGCATTCTACTGGCTCTGCTTCTCGGCCTCGTCCTCTCCGGCTCGCTCATCGTGCCGATCCAACAGGTACGCGCCCGGCTGGAGGCGATCACGTCCGGCGATTTCTCGGAACACGTCAGTGTGCCGAATCGCGACGAACTCGGTGCCCTGGCGGGGGATCTCAACCGGATGAACGACGAGCTGGGACGCCTGTACCGGGAGCTCCAGACTGCGAGCCGGCACAAGTCCGAGTTCCTGGCGAACATGTCACACGAACTGCGCACGCCACTCAACGCCGTTATCGGCTTCTCGGAGGTCTTACAGGACCGGCTCTTCGGCGATCTCAATGACAAGCAGGCCGAGTACGTCGCCGACATCCACTCCTCAGGGCGCCATCTCTTGGCGCTGATCAATGACATCCTCGACCTGTCGAAGATCGAGGCGGGAAGGATGGAGCTGCAGGTCAGCGACTTTGCGCTCTCCGAGGTGCTGCAGAACTCGACGGCGTTGTCGCGCGAGCGGGCCAACCGTCTGGGAGTCAGTCTCGGGCTTGAGGTTGAGCCGAGCATCGGCGTCATCACGGCCGACGAGCGGATGCTCAAACAGGTGCTCTTCAACCTGCTCACGAATGCGTTGAAGTTCACCGCTCGCGGAGGCCATGTCAACGTCACCGCCCGTGGCGACGGCGATAATGTCGTAGTCAGCGTGCGCGACGACGGCGTCGGCATCGCCGAGGCCGATCAAGCCCGCATCTTCGAGGAGTTCCAGCAGATCGGCACTTCCAATTGGCAGGAGGGCACGGGTTTGGGCCTTGCTCTTTCGCGGCGGTTGGTCGAGCTCCACGGCGGGCGCCTCCGGGTAGCGAGCGAGTCAGGGAAGGGCAGCACCTTCACCTTCAACCTGCCTCGGACACAGAGTTCCGAGGCTCCCAGCGAAGCCGCTCCACTATCTCAACCGGAGGCCGCAGGCGTGGTAGGTCTCGCCACAGGACCCCTGGCGTGACCGCCCTTGCCGATGGGCAGTTGGTTCTAATCGTTGAGGACAACGACAAGAACCTCAAGCTCGCTCGCGATCTCCTGCGCTACCACGGCTTTCGCACCATCCAGGCCTCGGACGCCGAGACGGGCCTCCGAATGGCGTCGGAGTCGGCGCCTGACATCATCCTGATGGACATCCAGCTGCCCGGCATCGATGGGGTGACGGCGCTGCTCCGCCTGCGGGCCGATCCGGCCACCGCTGGCATCCCAGTGGTGGCCGTCACTGCCTCGGTGATGCCCTTCGACCAGAAGCGTTTTGCGCGCGTCGGGCTCGCCGGGGTTATCGTCAAGCCGATTGACGTCAGGGCGTTTCCCAATCAGGTGCTTTCCTACTGCAGCCGCTCCGTGAAAGGTGGCTGATGGATCGGACGCCCAGGCTCTTGATCGTCGACGATACGCCCGAGAATGGGCGGCTTCTCGAAGCCATGCTCTCTCCGCGTGGGTACACGGTGGCTCTGGCCTACTCCGGCTGCGAGGGGCTCGAGAAGGTGCGTACGGAGCGTCCCGACCTCGTCCTGCTCGACATCCTGATGCCGGATATGAACGGATACGACGTTTGTCGTCGTCTGCGCGAGGATCCTGCGACGCGACTGCTGCCAGTGGTGATGTTGACCTCGAGCGGTGACCAGGACAAGGTCGACGCAATCGAAGCCGGGGCCGATGATTTCATAGCTCGACCGTTCAATCAGCAGGAGTTGCTCAGCCGGCTCCGGTCGCTGTTGCGGATCAAGGAGTATCACGACACCATCCAGGCTCAGGCGGCTGAGCTTGCGGAGTGGAATCAGACCCTCGAGCAACGCGTTCAGAGTCAGCTGGTGCAGCTTGCGGGACTCGACCGTCTGCGCCGCTTCTTCTCGGCGCCGGTCGCGGAAGTCATCCTGGCAGGCGGCGGTCAGCTTCTCGAGCCGCATCGGCGCGAGGTCACCGTCGTCTTCTGCAACCTCAGAGGCTTCATCGCCTTCTCCGCGGCAGCAGAGCCAGAAGACGTGATGGGCGCGCTGAGTCAGTTCTGTGAGGCGGTGGGCGTTATGGTTCAACGCTTCGGGGCGACGCTCGAACAGTCCGCCGGGAACGCTGTCATGGCCATCTTCAACGACCCGATCCCGTGCCCAGATCACAGTGCAGCAGCCGTGCGCATGGCGGTCGAGGTGCGAGAGCGGACGAACGCGCTGAGTTATGGTTGGCGCCTCAACGACTTCGACCTCGACGTCGGCGTCGGCATTGCCACGGGCTACGCAACCCTTGGTCGCGTTGGCTTCGAAGGACGCTTCGACTATCGGGCAACCGGGACGGTCGTGAACCTTGCCTCCCGCCTCGGCTCCGAAGCTCTGGGCGGCCAGATACTCCTCGCACCACGAGTCTACGCATGCGTTGCCAATCTGGTAGATGTCGAATCCGTAGGCGCACTTCAGCTAGAGGGGTTCCCCGGCTCTGTCCAGGCGCATAACGTCACGGGTCTCAAGACCGCGGCGCCGGGCCGAGGGGACCTGCCGATGATCGATCAGCCCCTAGCGCCGAACACGTTCCTACGCGAAGGGGACTTCTGGTCGCTGACCTACGAAGGGGTGGTTGTTCGACTCAAGCACAGCAAGGGATTGCAAGACATCGTTTGGCTGCTCGCAGTGCCGGGGCGCGAAATCGCGGCCGTTGATCTGGCAAGCGGAGCTCAACGGGCCGCAGGCCGTGCGGCGTCGTCGATCGCCGATCTTGGTCTGGGGGTGGAGACGGATGCGGGCGACGCACTCGATGCTGAGGCGCGGACGCAATACCGCTCGCGTCTTGCCGATCTCGAGGAGGAGATCTCGGAGGCCGACACCAACAACGACACGGAGCGAGCTAGCCGGGCGCGCGAGGAGCGCGAGTTCCTACTCGCCGAACTAGGAGCGGCGATGGGTTTAGGTGGGCGCTCCCGGCGCCTCCTCGACCCGGCTGAGCGGGCGCGCAAGGCGGTGACGGGACGCATACATGAAGCGATTGCGCACATCGACAAGCTCCACCAAGGGCTGGGACGGCATCTGCGCCGATCTGTGCGGACTGGCAGCTTCTGCATCTATGACCCAGCGGAACCAACCGCCTGGCGACTTTCCGCAGAGAATCTCGGGGAGTCGTCGCCGAATCGACCGTAGGTCGCCCTCCAACGCGCCGGCGGTGCAGCCCAGCCCCCGAGGTCAGCCGACCTTCTCGACGGCAGCTGGGCTCCGATCCGGTGGTCGGCCCCAGAGCTCACCCGATGGCAAGTCCCGGGGCCGACTCCACTGCAGCAGCCGTGGCCCCGGACTAGTTCACCAGCACGTCCGAGGCCGCGGAGTCTCTGCCGCTACGCCGGCGTCACCCGGGTTGCATAAACGTCGGTCCGGTTCGCATCGCATGGTGCAGCGCTGCAGTTTGCTTTCACGAAGAACGGGACGAATACGTTCCCCACCCCTGTGAGGCCTTGATAGTCGCCAATTGCATAGCCGAACGACACCAGCGGGGCCGCTTTCATGTCGAACGGGCCCGCGATGTGCTGATCCGCGCTCCAGGCCGCCCCGCCGTCGGTGGAGTCCTTGAACCACAGGTCGGTAGGAAGCGTGGTGGTGTTGTTCGGAGCGAGATGGCGGAAGTCGTAGTAGGTCAGGCCGACCACACCATTGGCGACCGCCAGAGTGGGCAGAAACGCCGGAAGTCCGGTCGGCGTGCTGATCTGCACCTCCGGCGTCCACGTTTTGCCGTCCTTCGAGCTGCTAAAGGCGACCTCATCGTACGCGCCGCCATGAAAGCGCGGAGACTGCCACGCGACATAGATCGCGCCAGTCGCGGGATCGATTGCCTGCGTGGTTGCCGAGAATTCGGACCCTACCGGCTGACCGGTATTCGGGTCGGTGACCCCCAACGCATCCAATGTGTTCACGATGTGCGAATCGCTCCATGTGGTGCCCTGGTCGTCAGAGGTCACGTACTGGATCTCTGGTGTGGAGGCGCAGGTGCAGAAGAAGAAAGTGTAGAAGTCGTACATCCGATGCGTGTGCCGGTTAACGAGGATCACGTTGCCGGTTCCGTATTCATCGATGCCGGTGGCCGCGATCGGGCGCGGCGTGCTCCAGGTATGACCCCAGTTGGTGGTCCGAGAGAACATGGCCGGTTGCCGGAAGTGGCCGGCGGGCGCAGAACGGGAGCGATCCCAGACAACGTAGGCCGTGCCGGCATGCGTGGGGTCCGCTGTCACCGACGGTTTCGCGTTTACGGACACCGCGCCGTTAGTGTCGGCCTGGATGACCCGCAAGTTACCCCAGTCCCTGCCGCCGCCCGTGGACGTGGCCGCGGCAATTGCGGTCGGGCCGGCAAACGGGTTTGACTCCGACAAGCTGACCGCATAGGCGGTGCCGTCAGGACCGATGGACACCCAAGGATCCGCGGCCCGTTCGTAGTCGAGCCCCCCCGGCGCGCACCGACTGAACGGTAGGGTCGCCTCGCTCCACGTCCTTCCGCCGTCGAAGGAGTACCCGGCCACCAGGCCGCGATTGCCGCCGTTGGTCCAACGATCCTGCTGCCAAGCCCCGATGAGATTGTTTTGGTTCGCTGGATCGGTCGCCACCTGCGGCCAGGTCTCGGCGTTGGTGTACACAGCCGCACCGTGCGACGGGCTTTGGCATCCGGCATACGGGCTCGCGTCGGAGACCCGGACCAATTGTCCTGCCGCGCTCGCCGCCGTCGTAGTTATAGCCAGTGCTACGGTCGCACCAAACGCGCCCATCCAGCGATGGCGTCTGTGTGGCCGGTCCCTCCGGGAAATCGTGAAGCGGACGCTCACTGCAGTCTCCTTTCTCCTACCGAGTCGAACAGCTGTCCATTTGGTAAACGTGACCCTCATGCCGCTGAGGCTTCCCTAGGTGCTACCAGGGGCGGTCGATGGCCGCAGGGCGAGCACGACTAGCTGGGTGTACAAGGAGAGCCCTCTCGGCGGGACGCTGAACCCCTGACGGTCGGAAATGTCCGCGTCGATCCGACGATTGCAGCTGAACAGATCCACAACTCTTCTGCGCCAGAACTCTCCTGACAACGCCAGATTGGCCCTGGCAAGCGTCGGGGAGGCAAGGAGTGCGCTTGCGCTTGACCCTGCGACCTCCCCGCTTGCCTTGTTTGAGCGCGGCTGGAGCTCTCCCTTCAAAGAGGTCGAGTTTGAGAAATCGGCGTGTTCGACTGCCTGCGTCACTTCACGCGGCGTTTCCCAAGGTCTTACGCTCTCCCTGAGACAGCCGAGGTATATTTCCCACACTAGGGAGGCCGCGCGAGCGGCAGCGGAGCATTAGCTGCATGACGGCACGCAGAACCATCGCATTGAGGTACTCGGTGCTCGCACTGGGACTTTCACTCTCAGCTTGCGCGACACCTAGCAATTCCGTACCCTCTCGCTCGGCGAGTCACGCCATGCCGGAGAGTGGCTACCTCCTACGGGCAACCGATGGGTCTTGGTACCTCTTCATTGAGGTGCGTAACGGACAGGGCACAGCTCATTCCGCAGCATATGACGCTGCGACGAACCAAGTCTCTATCAGTGACGGCTCAGTGGTCTTGACTAACGGGGTCATGAGGGTTACCGGCATCGCAAACAACTCCTGGTTTGCGAATGGCTGTGATTGCCGGTATCAACGGCTTTCGAGCGGTAGCCTGATCGTGTCGACAGTGACAACTGCCAGTATCCAGCAATGGAGGTTCAACCCGGCAGAGATCTCAGAATACAGCGCTGGTGTACAGGCTCTCAAGAATGAACAGCAAACACTGGCCGCCGCTGCAGGAGCAGAGGCGACGACGCAAGCGGTCACGGCTAAAGAGCTAACGACGTGCGAGCGGGTAGGAGGCACTTGGAGAAGCAGCTCCTATACGTACGCGTGCAGTATCGACTATAAATCGCCTGTGTACGGTTCAGTCTTCCATTACACAGTCACATTTGACGCGGGCGGCAACGTTATCCCCGAGGCTTGTTGGGACACCGCATTCTCTACTTCGCACGATTGCCTTACCACTCCAGAATCGGCGCAGCAGGCTCATACCGACTGCCTAAATGGCTCAGCAAATGCTGTCGAGCAAGGCTATTGGCATGCTGACACGGACATCTGCTCGTTGTGACGTCGATGCAGGGTGACGTATCCGGCTGCGAATTGGGTTGGTGACTGTGATGATGTTGAGCACGACTATCCGCGAGCGCCCTCCGGAGGATGGGTCGGCTGCCAGTCATTCGCTGGCAGGGTGGCGGAGAGCGAGATAGCTACGATGCCACGATGAGCTGGGTGAACCTCCTGCGAGCACCGCAGCACGGGGCTCAAACTTAACAGCAGGAGCGTCAAAGTTAGCGGCAGACTGATTTATGCAACGTGAGAAAGCCCTTGTAAAATGGTCGATGTCGGCCCACGAGTTCGGATTAGCCTGCGTTAATTTGGGAGCAGGGGGTCGCTGGTTCGAGTCGAGTCGCTCCGACCGTCGACCCAGACACGCGAAATAGTCCTTGCTATGCAAGGACTTTTGTTGGCGCCTCAGCGGATTTCTGGGATCTGGCCGGGCCGTCGTCGCTGCGGTCGACCCGACGTTCGTGCTGACGCCGGCGCCGGCACGCGCACTGCAAGTGGGGAAGAGCAGCGCCGCCAAGGCGGCATGATTCGAGGCGCGCCATCGGATCGGCTCGGGCCTTGAGAATCAGAGTCCGTTGACGCTCCAGGCACGCAGCTTCCCCTTCCCGTCGCCGATATAGACGGCACCGTGCGAGATTGAGGCCGCCCCGAAAAATTCGGCCCCGCGTGCGCTGAACTCCACGTTGCCGTTCGACGAGGTGAGCACGGTGAACGTGGTTCCCGCACCCACGAAGGCAAGTCCTGGATCCGTGCTGACCGCGCCATACACCGGCCCACCAAAAAAGCCATCCTGCCAGAGCGGCGTTGCGAAGTTGTTTGGATCGTACGCGCTGACGCTGCCTGTATACGTCGTTCCGTTGATGACGGTCTTGCCGCCCGCGACGTAGAGCGTGGTGCCGTCCCATGAGCTGGGCGAGATGCCACCCAACTGTGGGCCGCCGCCGCCGACCGCGATGCGCACGCGCGCGACTGGCCCGGCACTCACGTTGCTCACATCGAAGACGTAGTACACGCCATTCTTGTTGGCCACGCCCAGCAGCGAGCGCAGCTGCCCACCAGGGGTCACGGTGCCCGGAAATAGCGTCGGCGTACTTCCAAAGTCAAGGTCGCCACCGGGCCGCTCTGCTGCAGGCACCTGCCAGGCGCTGAGCAGGTTGAGGTTCAGTGTGAGCTTGAGCACAGCGGTGGCGTACGGCTCACGCTTGCAGCCACCACCGTTGCCGGTGGCGACGTAGACGTCGCCGGATGGATCGACCGACGCGGATCCCCAGACGCTGGCACCCTTGCAACTCGCCGCGACGGTCGAGAATGTGTGGAGCACAGCGCCGCTGTTCGGATCGAGTTGAGCCAACCCTCCCTGCACCAGCGGGCAGTCACCAGTGGAGGCGATCCCTATATACAGGCTGCCGTTGGCCAACACCGGTGAACTCCACATGTAGTCGCTCGGTGACGGGCCCAATGGCGTCTGCCAGAGGATCGCGCCGGTCAATGCGTCGAGCGCGAACACCTGAGCGGTCCCGTTCGAGAGGATGCCGCCAGAGATCGTGAGATTACCGCCGCCGCCGACAAACACGACGTTGCGACTCACGCCGCCGATCAGCGCAGTCCCGCTTGCCGCTGCGGACGTGACTCCGTAGACCACACTCTGGGTCGGGGTGCCGCAGCCGCTGGTGCGTCCGATGTAGGTGCTCCAGACCACCTGGCCGGACGTGTAATTCTGCGAATTGACGTTGCAGGTGGACGCGCAGAGCGCGTACTCGCTGCCATTCCAGGAGCCCGCGTAGACGAGAGTCGAGCCCGCCACCGTGGCCACTGTCGGCTGAGAGGCGATCTTGTTGGAGCAAACGTCAGCGGTGCTCGGGCAGCCCGCGCCGTTGGTCAGCGCCACCGGCCAACTCGCTCTGGCCTTGAGGCTTGCCGCATTCGATGGCGAGATCAGGGTCTCGCTGGTGAATCCACTTGCCGCGGCATCATGCAGGTAGACGGGCCAATCGTCGCCCGACGGCTGCGCTGTGACGGCGTTCCCCCCGAGGATTGAGCACAGTAATGCCGCGCTCATCCCCGCCAGCCACCGCAGGCCGCGGGGACCCGCTTGCCGTCGCATCAGGTTGAAACCGCCCCCATTTGCGTACCCCCGTGGCGCCGATCGTAGCGGCTCCCCCCGCGTCCCGCCGCCCCAGCGAATCTTCATCAATCCGTCAGGGGTGAACAATGGGCGCGCAGCGGGGACCCTGCCGCAGGTGCCCAGGACGACCTAGGGTAGGCGGAGGACAATTCCCTCGCCCAAGCCAGCGTGCAGTGGCCGACGACGTGCCGCCATCGGAGACGGCGGCCGCGCTGATCTCCGGCTGGGGGGCTGGGGGGCTGGGTGGCTGGGTGGCCGTAGCCCTTGAAGTAGGTGTCCGCATACGCGCACAATCGCGACAAGCAGAGGGGCGGCCGGGACGATGCCCAGCCGGCGTAGGGCTGCGTCATCTTGTTGAGGGGATCGCTATGGGGGCGAAGGTACTCATAGAGTCGCATATCACACTGCCTTCCCAGCCAGGGATACGGCTGTGGCTCGCTCGTGGTTCGGCTGCTGCCTTGGCGTGCAGCGCCCTCGTCGCTACGGGGGCCGGAGCCGCCGCAGCGGGCCCGGTGACCATCGCGGTGGCGTGTGACGAGGTCGGGCTCGAGAATGCAATTACCACGGCTAATGCCAGCGCGACAGGCGCTGTGCTCAATCTGACCAGTCACTGCACCTACACGCTGACCGACGTGGACAACAACGGGACGCAGGGACCGAATGGGCTGCCCGTGGTCACCAACCTGATCACCGTCAACGGCTGGGGCGCCACGATCACGCCGGGCTGGCCTGCACCACCGATCCGGATCCTCGAGCTCGAGGCAGGCGCGAACGTCGTTCTCAACAACCTCACCGTCGACGGTGGCCATGCCGCCTATGGCGGTGGTCTTTACGTCGGTGACGGTGCTGTGCTCGCATTGAACCACGTGACCCTCTCGCACAACGTCGCGGGGGGAACGCCCGGGACGGGGGTCGGCGGGGGCGTATATATCGGCCTCAACGGCGGCTCCGGCGGGGGAACGCTCAGCGTGACCAACAGCGTTGTCCGCGATAACAGCGGCGTGGAAGGTGGTGGCTTCGCCAACCTCGGGACGGTGATCGTGAAAGGCAGCGAGATCGAGAACAACAGCGCCACCTGCTCGAGTTTTGATTGCGGCGGTATCGCCCAGGCTGGTGGCATCTTCAACCTCGCGTCGTTCTCTCTGCAGAACAGCACCGTCGAGTCCAACACCGCCAGCTGCATGCTGGACGGATGCTTTGCCGAGGGGGGCGGCATCGCGAGCACCGGGACATTCGCAGGCGGCTTGGTCTTGCAGCACACCGCCGTCAGCAACAATATGGCCACATGTAGCGGCGCGTCGTGTCAGATTGAGGGCGGCGGCATCTGGGCGTACGGCACCACTGTGCTGAGCAACAGCCCGGTGCACGGCAACACCGGAACGTGCAGCGGCCCCGGTTGCATGGCCTGGGGTGGCGGTATCGTGAACAGTGGCTTCGGCACCATGACGTTGGCAAACAAAAGTACGGTGACCGGCAACACTGCAACCGCACCCGGCGGCACCGCATACGGCGGCGGCCTCTACAACGACTATTACAGCGCGACATTGCACCTGATAGGCGGCAGTAACGTCGAACACAACACGGCGAGCGCGCTATTCGGCACCCCATCGGGCGGCGGGATCTACGACGCAAATCCGGCGTCTGGTTCGGTCACGCTCACCCAAAGCGTCGTCAAGTACAACAAACCCGACCAATGCGGAGGCACAGCAATCCAAGGCTGTTGACCCGTTCCTGAGTGCCCGAACCGCTGCGGTGAAGCCGCAGCAGTGTTGCCTTGGGACGTGACGGTTGCTCATACGAGCGTGCTGTTACCAGAATGGGGGATGGGCGGCGGCCGATTGAGGGTGTCGCGCAACGGCTGCAGGGGGAACCTAGTTTGGTGGCAGACCTCTTCACTCGACACGTGAAATCGCTTGTAAAATGGCCGATATCGCGCGCTTGTACTCCAGGGAGCCCCGGTTAATTTGGGAGCAGGGGGTCGCTGGTTCGAGTCCAGTCGCCCCGACCATCGACCAAGACACACGGAATAGTCCTTGGTGTGCAAGGACCTTTGTTGGACAGCAACGACCCTGGCCCGCTCCTGAAGCATTGGAAATGCGGTTGGTGGGGTAACCCGCCACGAGGGTTCGAATCCCTCTCGCTCCGATTGCCCGTTGCAATACAAGGAACTTCGCCTTATCCATGAGCGCGAAATTTCGCGCCCACTGGCGTCTGCGTCCCAATAGAGGCCCAACGGCGTGGGCCATCGGCACAGCGTAACGTTGGTCAGGACTGCGTCCCTGATTGGAAACCCTGGTCCAGTTGGTCGTCCATTGTCGAATCGAAGACGCTCTTCCAAGAACAGGCGCCTGGCTCACTCCGGCCTGCAATCAACGCACCTGAGCGGGCCGGCAGTGGCGCCAGTACTGGGCACATGAGTGGTGGGGCGGTACTCCCCGCCACGAGCGGAGAGCGTCGTAAAGGACCGTAGCTGAGGGAGTTGAAGGGGAACGAGCCGCCTGCTAGTGTCTGCTCTTGGCGCGGCGGCCACGCCGGTCGGGTCATCCAGGAGGTGCAGGGACATGTACGCACGTGTGACGTTGGTGAAGAGCGATCCAGCCAAGCTCGATGCGGCGATCGCCAACTTCAAGGAGCAGGTTGTACCCGCCTCGCGGAAGGCTCCAGGCTACGCAGGCTCCTTTCTCCTCATCAACAGGGAATCGGGGGAAGGGGCCGGCGGCACCTATTGGGAGAGCCTCGACGCGATGAACGCCGCCGAGGACATCGGCCTGGAGGCGCGCCGCCAGTCCATCAAGTCGCTTGGCACCGAGGTGCTGGATGTCGACCGCTTCGAAATCTTCCTCGCCGACCGCAAGGGTGAGCCGGTAGCGCCCATGTTCGCTCGGCAGACCCAGATATACGCCAACACCGAGAAGATCAACGACGCGATCGAATTCACGCGCACATCGGTCCAGGCGAACGTCGCCGCACAAATCGGCTATCGGTCGCTCATCGGGGGCGTGAACCGTATGACAGGTCGCGTCTTCGTGACCAGCAACTGGGAGAGCGCAGAGGCGCGCATCGCCAGCAGCGACGCCGTGAGCGGCCAGCGGAAAGAGGCAGCCCAGATAGCCGGCGCCAGCACCGCGCGAGTCGACGAGTGGGAGGTCGCCTTCGTCGAGATCACGCAGCCAGCAGGTGGCGTCGAGCTTCGCGGCGTCGGCGACCAGGCACGATCCCACGAAGAGGCGGCCAAGCCGGGCATCGGGCTCTAGCCAAAGCTCTCCCGGCCCGGCATGCTACGCCGAGCTTCGATCAACCGCCGCCCTTGATTCCATGCGAGGGTCCCGAGGAGGGCATGCGAGCGCTCGACCACCGGATGGTCGTTACGGGACGCGGCCAAGAATCGGGTGGTGCTAGAGGTCGGTAGGGGTTGAGTCGTACTTCCCTGCAAGCGCGGCTCGAATCTCCTCGCTCGACCTGCCGGCGGCCATTCCATCGCCGAGCTCCGTGAAGAAGCCCGCCAGACCGGCGGGGGCGATAATCAGTAGCGCCTGCGAATCGGGCTGGGATTTGAAGCCGTGTCGTGTTCCGCGGGGGATGAACACTGTCCCGCCCTGCTCCACCTCGACATCGCGAGTTCCCACGACGAATGTGAAGTGACCCCTGATGATGTAGAAGAGCTCGTCGCGTTCGCGATGGACGTGCGGCGGGGGTCCCACGAGCCAAGGGTGGATCGATGACCGACCAGGTCCTCCATCCCCTGGGCCAGCTGGGCGCCCGCCTAAAAGGATGACCTCGACCGAGCCCCCGCTTTGCTCAGCCGATACCTGCAGCGTCCCGATGAAGGCAAGTTCCCTGCCCTCGCCCCGAGCCGCCACGTGGCCGCTGCTGCTGTTTTCCTCAGGCATCCCAGACCCGACAAGGCTAGGCTGATGATGGGCTCGTGTCAATGTTGTCCTAGCGCTTGAACTGTCACTCGCCAGCGCGTTGCGGCAGCCGGGGGATGACGCGGGTCAAGGTCCCAGGAGAGCGATGGAACAGCCAGCCCGGCCTTACCCGCTGACAGCCCTGCTCGCGTGAACGTACCCTTTGCGGCGTGATCTGCCCTTCCTGCCATCTCGAGAATCGGGCGGGTAGACGGTTCTGCGCCGGGTGTGGAGGTGGGCTGGCCGCTTGCGGCCAGTGTGGCGCCGCCAATCGGTACGACGAAGCGTTTTGCGGAAACTGCGGGGCCAAACTTGTAGATCCAGCTCAGGGCAACCAGCAACCGACGGTTCCGGCACCAACGGGGCGGCAAGCCGAACCCTTGCAGCCGGTCACCGAGCGTCGCGTCGTGACCGTACTCTTCGCGGACCTGGTCGGCTTCACGTCGTTGTCGGAACGACGCGATGCAGAGGACACCCGCGATCTTTTGAGTCACTACTTCGCGACGGCCCGGACGGTCGTCAGCCGCTATGGCGGGAGCATCGAGAAGTTCATCGGTGACGCGGTGATGGCTGTCTGGGGAGTGCCGCTGGCTCAGGAGGACGACGCCGAGCGAGCGGTGCGTGCCGCGCTGGAGCTGGTCGACGCAGTGAGCGCACTCGGGGAGACCGTGGGTGCTCCAGGCCTACGAGCTCGTGCGGGGGTGCTCACGGGGGAGGCCGCCGTAAATCTCGGAGCAACCGGTGAAGGGATGGTCGCCGGGGACATGGTTAACACCGCTTCTCGAGTCCAGACGTCGGCAGAGCCGGGGAATGTGCTGGTCGGCGAAGCCACGTGGCGAGCTACCGAGGCGGCGATCCGCTATGCCGACGCGGGGATGCACCAGCTCAAGGGCAAGCCGGAGCCACTGCGCCTGTGGCGGGCAACGGGCGTGGTCGCTGCACGGGGTGGAGCTCTTCGGCCGACTGCTCTTGAGCCGCCGTTCGTGGGCCGTGATCGCGAGTTGCGGATGCTCAAGGAGATTCTCCATGCCACATCCGAGGAGGGCACGGCGAGGCTGCTTTCGATCACCGGCGTGGCCGGGGTGGGCAAGTCCCGCCTCGCCTGGGAGTTCGAAAAGTACGTTGACGGCCTGACTGAGGGCGTCTGGTGGCACCGCGGGCGCTGCTTGAGTTACGGCGACGGGGTCGCCTATTCGGCTCTTGCCGAGATGGTCCGGATGCGCGCCGACATCGTCGAGAACGAAGCTGCCGAGAGCGCCCAGCGCAAACTAAAGGAATGCGTTGAGAGCTTTCTCCCCGACGCCGAGGAGCGGCAGTGGGTCGAACCACGCCTGGCTCAGTTATTGGGCCTCCAGGACGTTGGCGCGAACGATCCGCGCGACCTCTACGCGGCGTGGCGTGTTTTCTTCGAACGGCTTGCCACCGAAGGCCTTACCGTCCTGCTGTTTGGGGACCTCCAGTGGGCCGACCCAGGCTTACTTGATTTCATCGACTATCTGCTCGACTGGTCGCGGACCTCACGGATTCTGATACTGACGTTGGCCCGGCCGGAGCTTGCGGAGCGACGGCCCGGCTGGGGAACCGGCAAGCGAGGCTTCACATCCATGTACCTTGAGCCGTTGTCGGCCGAGGCCATGGACAGACTCCTCGAGGGGATGGCTCCGGGCCTCCCTGACGCACTTGCCAAGAGGATCTGTCAGCAGGCGGCAGGCATTCCACTCTATGCAGTGGAGACGGTGCGCATGCTGCTCGACCGGCACCTTGTGACGGAGCATGAGGGCACATATCGGGCCGAGGTGTCGGTTCAGGAACTGGCGGTGCCGGAGAGCCTGCACGCACTGATAGCCGCTCGGCTGGATGCGCTGAGCTCCGAGCAACGACAGCTCGCCCAAGACGCAGCGGTGCTCGGAAAGGCGTTCACACCGTCAGCGCTGTCTGCGATCACAACACTCCCCCCCGAAGTGGTGGAAACGGGGCTGCAAGCGCTCATTGCCAAGGACCTGTTGGCGATTCAGTCTGATCCGCGCTCCCCGGAGCGCGGCCAGTACGTGTTCGTCCAGGATCTCGTACGCACCGTCGCTTACGGCACTCTGGCCCGGCGTGAGCGCAAGCAGCGTCATCTAGCAGTCGCCGAGTACCTGAGTCGGGCATGGGGTGACGAGGACGACATTGCCGAGGTGGTCGCGGATCACCTGGTCGAGGCATACCAGGCCGATCCGAACTCCGAGGACGCCCCGGTGCTCGGCGAGCGCGCGCGGAGCGCCCTGGTTCGCGCGGCCGAACGCGCCAGCTCGCTGGGAGGGCCCGAATCAGCTTGCCGCTACTACGAGCAGGCGATCGAACTTGCGAGTTTCGACGCTCGCGCAGAACTGCACCTAGGGGCGGGTCGGGCAGCGTCACTTCTGGGTCAGACCGAGCGCGCGCAAGCGCATTTCGAACACGCAGTTGACCTCTTCCAAGATGCTGGCCAGATCGTCGCGCAGGCAGAAGCTCTGCACGATCTGTCGCTGATCGCGGCCCGCTCGGGGCGCCGCGACCTCGGCGACCAGTCTCTCGAGCGAGCCCTCGCCCTACTGGCGTTGGCTCCAGCCGACGACGAGAGTACCGCCGCGACAGCAAAGATCGAGGGGCTGTTGGCGCGGGGTCTCTACTTCCGCGGTGATCTGGACGGTGCTCTTCAGCGCGTCGATCGCGCTCTCAGGGTTGCCGATTCCAGGGAGCTGTGGCCAGTCCTCGCGCTCGGTCTGGAAACCAAAGGCAACGTGCTCGCCGCTCGTGATCAGCGCTTCGAGGCGGAGATTCTGACTAGCGCCGCCCTGCGCATCGCCCTGGACCACGGCCTGATCGAGCTGGGAATACGGATCGCAACGAGTCTGGCGACACTCCTCGAGGAGGCCGATCAAATCCAAGCATCGCTCGAGGTCTATGAACAGGCTGAAGGGCTGGCTCGGCGGCTTGGTGACCGGCGCTCGGCGATTGGTGCTGGTTTGAACCGGATCTGGAGCCTGCTCGAAATTGGTCGCTGGGACGAGGTCGCGGCGGTCGTCAAGGAGTATCTCGAAGCGGACGCCTTTGAGGTGGGTTGGGAGATCGACGTTCTGGTGATTGGGTCGGTTTGGCTGTATCTGCGGCGGGGTGACCTCGCTGCGGCACATAGGATCGTTGATGAGCCGCCGTCGGCTGCGACGCGGGCCGATCTGCGAGCGATTGTGGCGAGCGCTCGCGCTGCTGTTCTGAATGCTGAGGGCGAATACGAGCAGGCGCTTCAGTTGGCAGAAGCAACGCTTCGGTCGGGCCTCGTGACAGGGCAGGTCGCCGACGTTGGACTGGCACTCATCGAGTCGGTGGACGCTGCATTCGCACTGGGTCGGGATGCCAACGTCGTTGAGCTTATCGAGGTTGTGCGCGAGCACTATCGTCCAGGACGGCAGCCGTCCCTCGATGCGCACATCCTGCGATGGGAGGCGCGGCTTGCTGGGGGGCGAAGTGATCTCGAGGTGGCGTGTCAGAAATTCCAAGCGGCGAGCGAGGCTTTCGCCGGCCTCAGCCGCCCATTCTGGGTGGCCGAGACGCGTCTCGAATTCGCCGAGACCCTGATCACCCAAGCTCGCGAACTGGAAGCGCGAGAGCTGCTCGCGCAGGCTCGAGCGACATTCGCAGAGCTCGGGGCTCAACCGTGGCTGGAGCGCGCGGACGCAGCCATGCGTGTCGCCATGGCGAGCCGTACAACCATCTCCGCCTGATGAGCGAGGCCGGTGCGAACCTGGCCAGGGCGGTCCACCGCGGTTCCGGCCTGGAGTGTTGCGTCACCCATCGTCGGTCCCTCCTATGCGCCCACGGTCGCCAGCCAACAATTGTGCGTCCGATCATCACACTGCCGACCGTTAGTCATTCCGGCAGGCCCACCTTCTCTGTAGGGCTGCCGACACGGTCGACGAGCCCGTCCAGTCAGGGCGGTTGCGGCGTGGTCCAATCGAGCCAATCGCACCCAATCGATACCCGATCGCGTGATAGGGTCTGTAGCTACGCGAGCCACCTGGTCGCTTGCCTGACGACCAGTTCGTGCTTGGAGGGAGACGGGGCCATGTCGGATAAGAACGAACAGACGTCCTCGCGCGCTCGCCCGTCATTGACCTCAGCCTGGACTCAGCGACCGCTTCGACGCGACAGGACGTGGTCGCGGACGCTAACGCTGATAGCGGTAACTGCAATCCTCGCTCTCGGCGGACTCGGCACGAGGTCCGTTGCCGCGTCCGGTCGCAGCCTAGCCCTCGGGTCCGGACGATCGGGCAGCCTCAACGGCGTCAGCGCCAACTCGGCGACCGACGCCTGGGCCGTGGGGGCCTACACCAACCCGACCACGGGGGCCGGTGAGACTCTGGCGCTGCACTGGAACGGTACCAAGTGGAGCACGGTGTCGAGCCCGAACCCCGGGGGCACCACCAGCTCGAGCGACTTCAGCAGCCTCAACGGCGTCAGCGCCAACTCGGCGACCGACGCCTGGGCCGTGGGGGCCTACACCAACCCGACCACGGGGGCCGGTGAGACCCTGGCGCTGCACTGGAACGGCACCAGCTGGACCACGGTGTCGAGCCCGAACCCCGGGGGCACCACCAGCTCGAGCGACAACAGCACCCTCACCGGTGTCAGCGCTGACTCGGCGACCGAAGCCTGGGCCGTCGGGTCTTACGCCAACCCGACGACGGGGGCCACTGAGTCCCTGGCGCTGCACTGGAACGGCACCAAGTGGAGCAAGGTCGCCAGCCCGAACCCCGGAGGCACCACCAGCTCGAGCGACTTCAGCAGCCTCACCGGCGTCAGCGCCAACTCGGCGACCGATGCCTGGGCCGTGGGGGCTTACAGCAACCCGACCACGTTTGCCACTGAGTCCCTGGCGCTGCACTGGAACGGCACCAAGTGGAGCAAGGTCGCCAGCCCGAACCCCGGAGGCACCACCAGCGGGAGCGACTTCAGCACCCTCATCGGTGTCAGCGCCGACTCGGCGACCGACGCCTGGGCCGTGGGGGCCTACAGCTACAGCAACCCGACCACTTATGCCGAAGAGACCCTCGTCCTGCACTGGAACGGTACCAAGTGGAGCAAGGTCGCCAGCCCGAACCCCGGAGGCACGAGCGGGAACGACATCAACGTTCTCTCCGGTGTCAGTGCCAACTCGGCAACCGATGCCTGGGCCGGGGGGGGCTACAACCCCTTCCTGACGGCGACCATCGTCCTGCACTGGAACGGCACCAGTTGGAGCACAGCTTAGCGGGTCGTCGCCGTAGCTCCGATCTGGGCGCGCGCTACCAGGGGATGTCGTGGGCATCGAGGACGTACCTGCCACCTGTGAGGCAGGGTCGCGAGTGCCCGAGAGCGTCCCGCAGTGGGTTCGACAGGTTTGGACGTGCCTCGTTGTTGGTCACCAGCCTTCCCAGCACGCTTGCGCGCTTCCTGGAATCGCTCCGATTTCCAGAGGCGACGTTTGAAACTCGGCAGCCCGAGGTTCATGGTCGTCGCCCTGCGGCCACGTGAGGAATCACTCGCGCATCCGCGTTCTCTTACCAGACTGGAAAGGGACACCTCTCGGCGGACCGAAGCCGGTATCTCGCCGGGGGCAGCCGGAGCGTCGACTAATGTCAGCCGCCACCAATCGGCACCTGAAAGGCCTAGCAAAATGGTCGATATCTGCCCTCGAGATCGGCTTAGCCTCCGCTGATTTGGGAGCAGGGGGTCGCTGGTTCGAGTCCAGTCGCCCCGACCACTCGATTCACCGCCAAGTCGTTGACGCCGGTGGTCAAGGAGGCTGCCCCACTACTTGCCGGCATCACTGCCCGCGCAGTGCGTGTAGTTTGCCGACGGCCGGTAGGGGACGGAGAATGTTGACCTCGCTGCCAAACTCCGCGAACGAATACGCTTCAGCGCCAACGCTGGCGGATTCCCAACATAGGTGAGATTGACAGTGGTGTTGTAAAGGGGCGGACCGCTCACCGCGACTGTCGCCGAGCCGCAAAGGTTTACACTCGCGCCGCGTTGTCGGCGGTCAAATGCGTCTCGCCCCGAGCAGGTGTGCGTGCGGTGTGAGGCCGCGCTGTGATGCTTGAATACCGGGCGCTCGCGACGCTCATTCCCCGAGTCGCGTTGGGCACGGTGGCGATCCTCTTGGCGGGGACATTTGCCACGAACAACAACAACAACCCGACTGGCAACGCCAACAGGCTGATCTACCTTTGTATTCTGGTGCTTGCCGTCGCCATCACGGCCCTCTTTCTGCGCGGTCATCGCTCGGTGGGTCTTGATGCAGCCATCGCCCTGCTTGCCGCTTGCGGTCTTGTCTGGGGCATCTGGACGATTGAGCGGCCGCAACTGCTCGCCGGTGGCTACTGGGAGGGTTTCGGCGCCCGCGTCGCAATCCTCTCGCTGGTCCTGTTGGCGCTGTTTGGGACCTGGTTGCAGCCTCAACGGTTCACGCGACCGGTCCGAATCGGCATCGGACTGATAGTGGTTATCTGCTGCGTATGCGACGCCCTCGGCGCCATTCGCACCATTGACTTCATGCCGTTTATCGACAACAACATCAATGAGATCAACGACGTGCTCGGCCCCGCCGCTGGGATGGCTCCGGACTCGACGTACATCCCGCAATACGCGGCGCTGTACGGCTGGCTGCTCGTTCCGCTCAAATCCTTGCTCTCCCCGGTGGCGCTCGTCAGCGCAACGTGCATCTTCTTCACGCTTCTCGGCGTCGCGACGGTCGGGCTCGCGGTACGTGTTGTGAAGCGCGTGTTGGGACTCAAGGGGTATCTTCTCGCTCTGGCGCTGGTCGTTCCGATCACCTACGTGAACTCGCGTCAGCGTGGTGACACGAGTTCGATCGCCAGTCTCTTCCAGGAGCTTCCCATTCGCGTCTTCTCGGGACTGGTCATCCTCTCGATCGGGCTGACAGATCTCGTGCTCCTCTACCGCGGCACAATCCGACAGGGACACCTGCTGCTCATCGGCATGGTATGCGGGGTGGTCGCCTGGAATTCGCAGGACTTTGGGCTCGCGGCAACAGCTGTGTACGGCCTGATGATCCTGGTAGGTGCAGTGGCGTCCGCCCGCAGGCGCGCCATCGCGGCGTGGCTGGCGGGTCTGGTCATTGGCATCGCCTCCTACCCGCTCTTTCTACTGGCCGTGGGCTCACCGCTGAACCTTGGCTTTGTCGCGACCTTCGTGAAGTTATTCGGATCGGGGTTGGGCTCCGCTCCCATGCAGGTGCCGGGCCCGGTGCTTGTGGTGATGCCAATCATTGTGTGCTCTGCTGCGACAGGCTGGGCCTTGATGTGGAGTCGGCATCGAGCCGGAACGACAAGCGATGCACTCCTTGATCAAGCGACGGTCGCGCTCACCTTTGTGGGAACGTGGTCCGTCCTCGGCCTGTTCTACTACGTCAATCGAGCCTTTGCAGAAGGCCAGTTGCAAACCATGCTGTTGCTCTGCGCGGTGTGTATCGGTGCCCTGCTCGCAATCGCGATACATACGAGCGAGGTCCGTACCCTGTGGCAGCAGAAGCCGGCATTGTCGCGGATCCAGTTGTTGGGTAAAACGAAACTGATCCCACTCGGCGTCCTCGCGTGCCTCTGCTTCTCGTCGGTACTCCTCACGCCGGATCCGGTCGTCGCGGCACGTAACCTGCTCAATCCTCCGCCCATGAGCGGGTTTCTCACCTACGACATCCCCAAGATCATGTCCGCTGTGCGAGCAGCGCAGCAGTACACGGCGAACAAACCAGGAGCATTGACCTACCTGGGTGAGAGCTTCAACTACGTATCGCTTGAGACGGGCGTGCCAAGCAGCGCGATTCTCTTTCCATTCCCGCCGAGCGTTTTGGCCCCAGCGATGGTGCAAATCGAGTGTGGGTACCTGCAGGACCACCACTCGAGGTGGATGGTGTTGTCATTCACGGGACTCGTGGCGTTTGGAACCCGGGCGTGCGGTCTGTACCGAACCGTCACCCTGCCAGGTCTAACAGACGGTCAGCTTCAGGAACTCAAGTGATTCGGCGCCGCTCGCCGGCCACCCGCTGTCCGAGACAGCGCTGATGGTGGCCGACAAGCGGGCCTGAAGCCGCCTCAGCGTTTGGCGACCGATTTCGCCTGGGCCTGGCTGCCCCCAGCGTCGTGGATGATCACCGTGATCGTCGCCTTGGTGACCCCCTTTGCGTACGTGTGGCTGCCCGACACCGTGAAGCCACCGCCTGATGCCGCAACCGTTCCCGTGGACGACGTTCCGTCACCCCACTTGATCGTGGCGGTGTAGTCGGTCACGGTGCCGGCGGGGTCGGCGTCAGTAAAAGAGGCGATGACACCGCTGACGGCGTGGTTGTGGAGCGGGAGATGCAGCCCCGCAGCGCTGAGCGCACCATCGGCGACGGTGACGGTGCCGGTCGCGAAGATCGAGTTGCTGTCGAGGTCGCTGATGGCCACGGTGACCGTGTAGGTGCCCTCCTCGGCGTAGGCGTGGCTGCCGCTGATGGTGAATCCGCCACCACTGGCCACAACCGTGCCAGCCGAGGTGCTCGTGTCACCCCAGTGGATTGTCGCCGTGTAGTTGGCGGGCGACCTGTTCTCGTCGGCGTCGCTGAACGTCGCGACGGTCCCGCTGAACAGGGCGCCTTCTGAGCCGCTCAGGGTCCGCCCGGACGCAGTCAGACTGCCGCCGATCACGGTGTACGCCTCCACGGTGGTGAGCCGCACGCCGTTGTAGCCGCCGATGGCGTAGATGCGTCCGTCCGGCCCTGTGGCCACGCCCTCGAACTGGCGCGTCGTGGGCATTGGCTGACCTGTGGTCCAGGTGTCGCTGCTGGGGTTGAAGCCCTCGACGCGACTGAGATAGGCGGTGCAGTTGGCGCCCCCGACGGCGTAGATCCGGCCGTCCGGCCCCGTCGCGCCCGCCAGGTTGCTGCGGGCGCCGCCGGGCATCGAGGCGAGTGTCGTCCATGTGTTGGTGACGGTGTCGTATGCCTCGACCGTGCTCGCGCTGGTGCAGGTGCCGGCATCGCCCCCGACAGCGTAGATCCGGCCGTCGGGACCCGTCGCGGCGACGAGATCCTCGCGCGGGCCACCGGGCATCGGCGCCTCGGTGGTCCAGGTGTTCGTCGTCGTGTCGTACGCCTCGACCCTGCTGAGGACATTGCTGCCGTCGGAGCCGCCGATGGCGTAGATCCGGCCGTCGGGCCCTGTCGCGGCGGCGAGATCGCTGCGCGCGCCCCCGGGCATCGATGCCACCGTCGTCCAGGTGTTCGTGGTCGTGTCGTACGCATCGACCTCGCTCACCGGGCCGGTATTGGAGAGGCCGCCGATGGCGTAGACGCGCCCGTCGGGCCCGGTCGCGGCCGGGAGGTTCCCCCGCCCGACGCCGGGCAGCGACGTCACAGTGGACCACGTATTCGTGGCGACGTCATATGCCTCGACGCGATTCAGGTGGTTGCTGCCGTCGTAGCCGCCGATGGCGTAGATGCGTCCGTCGCGGCCCGTTGCCGCGGCGAGACTGTCGCGCGCCCCACCGGGCAAAGCGGCAACCGTCGTCCAGGCGTTGGACGTGGCGAGCACGCGCATCCCCGGGACGAGCATGCAGATGCCGGCGCCGGCGCCGAGCGCGAGGACCCAGCTCTGTCGCAGTGTTCCTTTCCTCATGGTATTCCCCCGTGGTGGTTATTCGTGAAATGGGGTGATGGTCGAATCGATGTGCCCTCGGCGGGCACGAAGATGCTTGTTCGATTCGCCGACACCGGCGGCTCGTACAGGGGAGACGCGCCTGCGCCTCAGTGACATAGCCGCTTGTTCCGGCGCGAGGTGTACAACGGTCCCTCGCAGCGCGCTCCTGAGCGCCGGCCCTGCGGACCTCTCCAGGAATGCCATCATGGCTGGCAGCCTACGCAGGGCTTTTAGGGTTGTCTTAAGGTCGGGTGAAGAGAGTTAGCTCCCGCAGATGGCGCTGCCGCTGACCATCACCGTGTGGCTTCCAGGGCCGGACGCCGCCGTCTCCGTGAGGGTTCCGTTGTACGAGACTCCGCCTGCTGGGAATGTCACCACGCCCGTCGCCGAGGTGGTGAATTGTTGTGCCCCCGATGCCGTGGACACAGTGACAAAGAGTGGGGACCCCCCGCTCCCGCCGGCGAGGTTGATGAGCGCCGGCGCTGAGCCGACATGCGACATGCCCGCGACGGTCGCGTACGATCCCTGCCCCGAGCCGCCGCATCCCACGCGGATCGAGGTGAGCGGCCCGCTGAGCATGCCGTTGCCGGTATCACCTGTGACGGTGACAGTTCCGCCTCCCGGCGTGAAGGTGCCGCAGCTCACCGACCCAGCGATCGAGGTGATCGCCTCCACGGTGCCCTTGTGGGTGCCGGCCGCTGTTACTTCAGTGAGTGACGAGGAGAACTGCGCGCCGCGCGCTGCGCCGAACGATGTCACGCCGGGGCCGGCGAAGTCGCGCTCTGTGTATGCGGTCCCCGACCCCGAGGCAAGGCGCACGTTGATGAACCCGGCACGGATTGCCAAGAAGACACCGACGGACGGGTCGGCGGCGTTCTCGAACGCAAAGATCTCCAGGCCAGACAGCGACGGCTCATCACAGTTGACGAAGTGAGTGACCCCGCCTGTGTTGAGCGGCCCGGTGATGCGGGGATCGCCCGTGAGGGTTGCCTGCTCACTCGCCGGGCCCGGCGTCGAGGTGGTCAGAGGGGTCGGCGTCTGGCCAGCCGCGCTGCCCGTTGGGATGGGTGCGGCCGCTCCGCAAGCGCTGAGCGCGATCGCCGCAAGGAGGCAGAGCGTGCAGGCAGCGCGCCGGGTCGGCGCCGGCGCTCCGCCGGCGAGCCGAGGACATATGGTCATGCGGTCGATTCTCCTGTAACGGAGCAGCCGCATGAGGCGGCCTCAAGGGGCAAATGGGCGATGAATGGCGCCCATTTGCCCCTTGTCGACCGCAGCAGGCTACTTCTTAACCACCTCGACGTTGGTGAAGATGTCGGTGTTCCCGATACCTGTCGTTACGATCTGGGTGGTGCGTCCATCGGCCCACGTCGGGTAGATGTGGGTGGTCGACGCGCTGACACCGATGTAATCCCCGATGAAGGCCCCGCTCTTGAAAAAGCTGAGATTGGGATCCCACGAGGTCGTGCTGATGTCCTGGTTAGGCCAGTGAATCCCGTCTTTTGAGATGGATTGGAACGTCTCGATCTTGGTATTCGACGGATCGTTCCGGCGGTCGTACCAGATGGCCACCCACCTGCCGTCAGCGAGCGATGTCAGCGATGGGAAGAATTGGTCGTTCGGTGCGGGTAGTCCACCCGGCGTCACGCTGATGTAGAGCATGGGCGACCACGTCAAGCCGCCGTCGGATGACTGCTCGAATGAGATGTTGGCGCCTGAGGTCGCCCGGTCACGGTTGTTCTGATAGTCGAATCCCAGCTTGCCGGTCGCGGCGTTGAACCAGAAGCCCGTGGAATCCGGCGCCCTGAATGTGGTCGGTGGGAGAACGTCACCGAGGTCTGGGTTGTCCGCGTAATCACCCGTATGGTCGATCTGCACTGGACTTGCCAGGAAGGTCGCGCCGCCGTCCGCCGACTTCTGCATCATGAAGTGCGTGTCCAGGCCGCTGTTGCAGTCCTCGAGCGCATAGGCGATATCCAGCGTGCCGTTGGTTTCGACCTGCGGGCGCGCCCATTGGTTGGCTGAGAGGCCCAACCCCTTACCGGTGGGGTTGTCGGGCACGACGTTGGTGTGCTGGAAGACGGTCAGCCGGGGGTTGAACGTCGGTACATTGTCCGTGTAATCAAGCTGCACCGGGCAGTAGTCGCTGGACCCATTTGAGAGTATGTGGAACTTGACGTGGGTGACGTATACCCTGCCGTAATGGGGGCTTGTCGGGTTGTTGTCGACTGTCACCTGGTTGTTGTCGTGGAAGATCGAGGGATCAAGGGTCTTCGTGGTGTAGTTCCAATTCGATGCGACCAGACCCGACTGTAGACCCGGTGTCCAGGTGTGCCCATTGTCAATCGACTTGTACAGCTGGACCTCGGAGACCGCGTTCGCCCTGAAAAAGCAGAGCTGAACGAAGTAGAACGCCTTGTCGCGCAGGCTGTAGGCAAACCACGGGTCGCCGCCGGAGCAATAATCCCGGTTCCCAGCGAACTGGGGGTTGACCCGAATCGTTCCCCACTTCTTGCCGCCGTCAGACGTGTACATCACAGTGACGCCACCCGAGACGTAGTCGTTGGATCCGGCGACCGCGATGTTCGGGTTGCTCAAGCTGACCGCAACGTTCGTCTCGTTCTGTGGCAGCGGCGGATTGGTGTTCGTGTCCATCTGCACGTTGTGGAGGCTGCCAGACGACGAGGAGGATGTACCGGCGACCAATGCAGCCTTGGCATAGGTGGCCTGGGCCTGCGCCACCACGTTTGACGCGTACGCTCGTACGCCGGCGCTGATCCCACCTGGATAGTTGTTCACATGGGTGACCCAGAGCGGCACAGACGCTGTTGCTGCGTGGGTCGGGGCGCCGGTCACGCCCGAACCCAATGCAGTCGCGACAGCCGTGCCCACGAGAAGCAGCCGATTGCGTGTCCTCATCGCCTCCTCCGAAATCAACCTCGTCCTCGGAGAACTCGTGGGTGGCAGAGGTGAAGTGGAGCACCACCACGAGAGCCGTTCGATTGCGGCTAAGGCGGCAAACGGTGCGCCGGGGCCCAAGCTTCTGTCGGTACGGTGCCGAACCATCAGCTGAGGTGTTGGCATTTGTGGAAGCATCCGTGTGACAGGAGGCCACCATGAGGCTCATCTACGCGCTCCCGCTGGGAGTACTGATCGGGGCCGTCCCGCTGACGGTCGCAGCTTCATCGGGCAGCGTCTACGAGTGGGGGAAACCGGTCGCGACCGGCGGACCGGGCAACGTGCCGACGCTGGTAACCAGCACCGACGCCGTCCAGATCGACGCCGGCAACTACGGCGATGTCCTGGTCCGGCCTGACGGCACGGTGTGGGCGTGGGGCGGTCAGCAGGCGGGCTCGAACATGACACCCACCCAGGTGCCGGGCGTCCAGCACGTGAGCCAGCGCCCGGTCGACGGCAACGGCAGCTTCGCGGCCATCGAGTCGCCGGGAGTCGACTCCGCATGTCCCTCGTCGAGCTCGGTGATCGGCTGGTCCCGCCAGAAGGCCCCGATCGTGATCCCACAGCTCAACTGCTTGAACGTCGTCCAGCTCGCCAAGGCGGCGACGCACACCTTCGCGCTCACGGCATCGGGCCAGGTCTACGTCTGGGGGGGCGGGAACGGCAACTACGCGCTGGGGCTCGGCCCGTCCATCAACGAGGAACGCAACCCGACCCTCAACGCGTACGTGACCGCGCTCACGGGTGGCACCTCGGTCGGCGTGGAGATCACCAGCGGCATGTCCGGTGGCGGCATCCTCGTCCACGGCCAGGCGTACACCTGGGGCGGCAACCAGAAAGGTCAGTGCGGCTGCGGGAGCAGCGCGAGCATCGTCTACTACCCGACCGCGGTCACCCAGGGCGGGGTGAAGTACGCGTTCTTCGACGAGGGCGGCGACCTCTCGAGCAATGGGCATTTCTTGGCCAAGGACACGACCGGCAAGGTCTGGGCGTGGGGCGACAACGAGAACGGCCAGCTCGGCGACGGCCTGAGCGGGAAGGCGAGCAACGCCTTCACACCGGTCGCGGTCGCGGGGCTGCCGTCGAACATCGTGGATCTGCGCCCGGGCGGCCGGCATTCGCTCGCGCTCGACGCGGCGGGAAACGTGTGGGCGTGGGGGTGCGACAGCTACGGAGAGATCGGCAACGGGACGACCACTGCGTCGGTGACGCTCCCCGTGAAGGTGCTCGGTGGCGCGACCGAGATCTCGGCGGGCGCGCTGCACTCGCTTGCACTTACCGCGTGACGCTCCCCGTCCCGGTCGCCAATTGCCATCCGGCGAACTTCCAACCGGCCGCGTTACAGGCGTGCTCCCACCACTCGACCGAGGTCACTGGGTGGGCCGGGTCATGCAAAACCACCCGACTACCACCTGGCCGGTGCGCACCTTGCTGACGAGGCCGGCCATACCGAGAGAGCCGCTTGCTGGGGCGGGCCCTATCTCAGGCGCAGCTGGTCCCGCCATGTCACCAAGAGTGCCACTCCCGCCACGACAGCGCTGATCCCCGCGTCCAAGAAAACATTCATGACAACGGAACCTGTGGTCATCTCGCTGCTCCCTTTCTTCTGCTGCTTCTGTTGCCCACGTATCTGACTCACCGCTCATCGAACACTGAATCCGGCGCGAAGCATGTGCCCGTGGAATCGAGAAGTCAGCCGCCAAGCCGACAGTTCGACTGTCGACTTCGCGACGATTCGAGGCCTGTGTCATGGCCGGCGTATCGTCTACCAGCGCGGTGCCAGGCAATAAGGACGATATCGACGTGGAGTCAACGCGATCCACGAACATCCCGGTAGGCCTGTCGAGGTTCTTCGGCCGGCACCGTGAGCTCGGACAGCTCGGCGCACTGCTCTCCTCGGAGCGGCTGGTCACCATCATCGGGACGGGGGGTGTGGGTAAGACACGCCTTGCCCTCGAGCTTGCTCGAACTGAACGTGAACGCTTTGCCGATGGTGCGTGGCTCGTGGAACTTGCGTTGGTCGACCTCCCGGAACTCGTGTCGACGACCGTGGCCGAATCCATTCGAGCTCCGATCGCGGTCGGCACCGACCCCCTCGAAGGCGCCTCCCGGGTGCTCACAGCCGGGCACCAGCTCATGGTTCTCGACAACTGCGAGCACGTTGTGGCCGCAGCAGCCCGGGCAGTCCGCCACTTGCTGATGCAGTGCCCTGGGCTCGTCGTCCTGGCCACCAGCAGGCAGCCCCTCGGAGTCGAGGGTGAACGGGTCTGGCGCCTCTCGCCCCTGACACTTCCGGAACCTGGCGAAGGCGTCGCAACACTGGTCGAAGCCGAGGTGGTCCAGTTCTTCTGTGACCGCGCACAGCTGACGCTTCACGGTGAGCACCTGCGCCCAGCGCAGGTCGAAGACATCATCGCCATCTGCCGGCGTGTCGACGGTTTGCCTCTCGCGCTGGAGCTCGCAGCGGCATGGGTGCGGATTCTTTCCCTCAAGCAGGTCGTCGAACACCTGGACAACAGTCTTGGTGTCGCGGTGGGCGACGGTGTCCGGCGCTCCCCACGGCATCGGACCATGCGTGCGGCGCTTGACTGGAGCTACGAGCTGCTGACGGCGTCGCAAAGGACGGCGTTGATTCGCCTGTCAATCTTCGTCGGTGGGTTCTCTCTCGAGGGTGCCGATGCAGTCCTGCAGGATCTTGCGCAGAACAACGGCTCCGCGTTGGAGTTGGTGGCGGCATTGGTCGACCGGTCGCTGGTGGTGGCTGACACCTCCGACGACGAAGCGCGCTTCCATCTGCTCGAGCCTGTACGGCAGTACGGCGCGGAAGTGTTGAGCGCGCGCCCCGGCGATGACGTCCTCGCCCGGACAGCCTGTCTCGGCCACCTGGCGATGCTTGCAGAGGCAGCCGAGGACCCCGTCCTGGCTGGGCCCGACCTCCCGTGGTTGCGCCGTCTCGACATTGAGCTGGCCAATATCCGCTCCGCTCTCGGATGGGGCTTCGACCTCCAGCCCGAGACAGCCTCTCGTTTGGCGACCGCGCTGATCTGGTACTGCGGGTTCCGTGATCTCTACGAAGAAGGGCGGGCGTGGGCGCAACGATCGATGCACACCCAGGGTCTCCTGCACGCGAGAGCTCTCCACATGGCGGGTTGGATGTCTGTGTGGCTGGGAGACGAGCAGGCCGCTCTCGGCTATCTGGACAAGGCCAACCGGCTCATGGCGGAAGGTCAATGGTTGCCGAATTTGAGCATGGTGTTGTTCTCACAATCCAACGCCGCGTACAGCCGGGGCGACCTTGACGGGATGCGTCTGTATGCGGAGGAGTCTGTGGCCCTCGCCCAACGGTTGGGCGATGAGGCCCGCGTCATGATTGCGCAGCAGATGATCGCTACCGACGCCTCGGTCCGAGGAGACAACAAACGCGCCTTCGACCTCTTTCAGGAGCTGCTCGTCACGGCGCGGAAGCGCGGTAGCCAGTGGCATACCACCACGTTTCTTGAAAACATCGTCGAAAGCGCTCTCGCACTTGAGGACAGCGAGAATGCTCTCGATGCGCTTCGCGAAGGCTTCGAATCCTGGGCTCTGGAATCCGGCGGCTCAAACATGGCTGGCGTCTCGTACCTGCTCGACGGCGCCGCGCGGTTCGCCACGCATCGGGGCGACGCGGCGACCGCTCTTCGTCTCCTGTCGTCGGCGCAGGCAATCCGTGCGCGGTTGCAGTATCGGGAGTCCCCCGATGAGGCTCTGCAGCGCCGCGAATGGATTGACGCAGCGAGTGCACGCGCCGGGCCTGCAGCAGCTCGCGCCGCAATCAAGCGGGGCCTGGAAATGTCCCCCGACCAAGCGATCGCTGAGGCGCGCGCCGTGGTGGCGGGCTCACGGCAACGACCGGAGACACGAGAAAGAACCTTCATGTTCACTGACATCGTGCGATCCACGGAGCTTGCTGGAGCCATTGGCGACGACGCCTGGCATATCCTCGTTGAGTGGCACAATCGCACCCTGCGCGAAGCCCTTGTCTTGAATCATGGTGAGGAGATCGACAATGCCGGCGACGGCTTCTTCGTCGCATTTGACGAGGGGCACGAGGCTGCGAGTTGCGCCATCGACATTCAGCGGGCGCTGGCGGAACACCGTCGAACGCATGGCTTTGCGCCGCGCGTTCGGATTGGGCTCCACAGTGCATTGGCCACGCGCAGCGACAGCGGGTACCGAGGTCGTGGCGTGCACCTCGCCGCGCGGATTGCGGGCCTGGCATTGGGTGACGAGATCGTGATGAGCCAGGGGTTGGGAGCGCGGCTGGGCGACGGCTATGCAGTGTCCCCATCGCGTCCGGCCAACCTCAAAGGCATCGCCGGTCAGGTACGCGTGGCCGCACTCGAGTGGCGCTGACTGACGTCGGAGGTCGAAGGGAGCAACGCTCGCAACGTTTCGTAACGAAGCGTACGCTCTCAGCGTGGGACAGCTAGGTGACGTCCTGGAACTCCTCCACGACGCGCAACCGCGCTGGGACACCCTGCGAGCAACCGGACGGCAGTGGCGCAACCTCCCGCGCGCGACCGAGGCCTGGGAACGACATTTTGCCGCCGTGCAAGCCGGCCACCCTGCAGGGTCGGTGGTCCAGCTCACCGGATACGTTCCGGATGGACCGCAACTTCCCGTCCCCGATGAGAGCGAGGATCGCTGGCGACTGTGGATGGAACAAGGCGGCCGCGTGCGCTCCGAGCGCGCAATGGGGGATGAGCCACTCATCGTGGTGTTCGACGGGCCGACCTGGTGGAGCTGGTCGCCGCGCATGGGTGGCATGACCAACGCCGGCGCTGAGCATTATGGGCACGGCTTCGGGCCAGCCGAGGCGCTCATCGACACGTCGGCGCTGCTGAATACCTTGCGTTTGCAATTCCTCGGCGCTGACACGCTCCTGGGCCGAAATGTCTTCCGCCTTCGCGGCGTGTCGCGAGTGCGCACCGCGTACCAGCCGGTCGATGGTCTCCATGAACTCGGCGTCGGCGCCGATGACTATGTGCTGAGTGTCGACGCCGAACGCGGTGTGATCCTGCGCGCCGAGGCCCGGCTTCGCGAGCAGCCGTTCATCGTCGTCGAGATGACCGAGGTGGCGTTCGATGTCGACCTGCCTGCGGAGACATTCACGATCGAGCTCCCCGACGGACAGCGCTTCGAGGACGTGTCGAAGGGGGGAAATGCTCACTGGCGCCGGCGTCGGCGACTCTTCGCGCCGGGGTGGCGGCGCAGGCGCTTCCTAGCCCGGCGGCGAGGTTAGGAGCGTCGCCGTGCGCAGCGCCGCTGTGGCGCGGCGACTCAGCGACTCGGGAGGCGACGTCTCGCATAGGGTCGTTGTGATGCGGGCTCGAACGCCTCGGGCGGGCTGAAGGCGCGGCGCCACCAGGATGTCTCGACGTATTCCCGCGTCGCGTCGAGTCGTTCCCGCACCTCGGGTTGGAACGTCCGATGCCGGACCTCGTCGGTGATTGGGTCCTCGGACGCGAAGGAGAACAACCAACGCCAGGGTGCGGCATCGAAGGTGTCGAGCATCTGTCGTGGCTCCAGGCCAGCCGCTCGACACGTGCGTAAAAAGTCCTTTGGTGTTCCCGCGGTTGCGGCGTCGAACGCGGCGTGCTCGCGTGCGGTCGGTGCAGTCGGGGTCTCGAGGTTGCCTACCATGATCCGCGAGCCTATCAGCCATGCCTCGACTGGCCGCCGCGCCGCTGTGGCCGCCGGCGGTCACTCCCTCAGTCCCCAGCCGTTCAGTCGCGCCGCGTAACCAGGCGACCAGGCCCGCGTTGTATCTCCGACCGAGGAGCGGCCGGCCTTCGCCGCCGACCGAGGGGGTTGCGGCCGCGAGGAACGGCGGTGCAGGGGCATGCCGGGAAGGGAAGGCCTCCCCACACCGCCGCTCCGCCCCGCACCCTACTACCTATGCGTACTCCTGTGCAGTGATGGGGCGGCTCGGGGGTCTTAGGACGACTCGCGCGATTGAGTCGGTAGCGCCTATTGGTGGCGCCGCGAGGCGCGGTTCAAGGCCACGATCCCAACGACGATCGCGGGCCCATGATGAACACGACAGCGAACACGATGATGTTCGGCACGATTACGTTGATCACGTTGTGATCGTATAGCCGTGAGATTCCGTAAAATCGGCGCGGAGGATGCGCGCCGATCGCGTCCAGCGCACCACCCGGCGCTTGCGTGCCAGTTGCAGGGGTGTTACCCTGCAACCTTAACTGGCAGTCGGCTGCTTTCAAGGAGGGTCTCGCGATGAACATGCGGAAAGCGGCACGCACAGCCCTCGCCGTCCCGTTGATGATCGGCGGGGGAGCGCTCGTCTTGGCGCTCGGGACCGGCAACGTCCTTGCAGCGCCGCCAGCAAGCCATCCCCAGCCTTCATCGAGGCCGCACCCGCACGAGAACGTGGTGTGCAGCCCCGCGACCATCTCAGCGGGTTCTTCCTGCACCGTAACCTTCACCGACATCAAGACTGGTGATGAACCCCACCCCGCCGGCAAAACCGTGTGCTTCAGCGTTAGTCCGACAACCGCTGGTACCTTCGCACCGACGTGCTCGACCCTCGCGCTGTTCGTCGGAAAACAGTACACGGCATCGAGCACCTTTACCGCCAACGCCAACTTCTGTCCGACTCCCCCAAGCGCTATGGCGAAGATCTACGCCACCGAGCCCAAGGAGGACAACCAGCGCCACCACGCGACCGAAACGATTACCTGCGGTGGCACCGCCACCAACACGAGCTTCACCGTTCCGGCTGGGGGCCCCCTGGCGTCCGCCGGTGGGTGGCTGTTCGGTGCCATGGGCGCGGGCGTTGCCCTCGTGACCAGCTACGCCCTTCGTCGCCGGTTCGCTCCTCGGAGGCTTGCGGCCGACCAGTCAGCGTGAGTGACCTCGGGTAGCGGCGGGGCGTCGCATCCAGGGCTGTTCCTTCCCCCGCGACGGCAGCGTCGCCGCTGGCCGCTCTCGCGTCGCTGGACCGTGCGGATCGGCATCGGCTCCGGCGTGGTCCTGGTCGCCGTGGTGGTCGTCGCGCTCGTGCGCTATCTCCCCGCCTACCGGGCACTCCAGCAGGGGCGCACCGACGTGCTCGGGGCCGAGAGCATCCTGCGCAGCGCCGGCCTCGATCCCACCGCTGACCAGCTGGGCGCGGCCACCGCGATGCTTGACGATGCGCAGCAGGCCTTCGGCCAGCGCTCCTCGGTGCTCGACGACGGCTGGCTCGCCGGGGCGCTGGCGCATCTCCCGTGGGTGGATCGCCAGGTGGCCGCCGTGCGCGCCATGCGACATGCGGGGGCGCACGGAGCCGGCCTAGCGCTCGACCTGATCCCGGTCCTGCAGCGCCTGCATAGCGGTTCCGGTGGGGGTGGCTCTAGTGTGATCAAGGCGCTGGCCTCCCTTGGCGAGACCGAGCGCACCGCGATCGACCGGGCGCTCGGGGATCTTGGATCGCTCGACGCTGCCGTGTCCGCGATCCCAGGCGGCTCTCTCTTCGGTCCTCTTGAGCATCTGCGCACCGCGGCGCAACAGGCGCAGCAGCGCCTGGACGCACCGGTTCGGGCCGGGTTGACCATCCTCCAGGCTCTGCCGAACGTCGTGGGGACCGGGACGCACCGCTACCTGCTGCTGCTCACCAACCCCGGTGAGGAGCGCGGTGGCGGCGGCTACATCGGCGCGGTCGGGACGATCGTCTTCCAGGACGGGCAGCTGGTCAGCTCGAACTTCATGCCGTCGGCGTTCTCGGACGCGCTGGTCACCGACATTCCCCCGCCGGGCCCGATCGGAGCGATCACCGGCACCAATCTCGTGCTGGCCGACTCGAACTGGTCGCCGAACTTCCCAACCTCGGCGGCGCTCGCTGCCGAGTTCTACACCCGGGCCACCGGCCTGCCACTCGACGGCGTGGTCAACGTGGATCCGATCGCGCTCTCGTATGTGCTCCAGGTGATCGGCAGCGTCCAGGTGCCCCCGTATCCCCAGGTCGTGACCGCGACCAACACGCTGCTCGAGTTGAATTACATCATCAATTTCGCCCGTCCCGGGGATCCGGGCAAGGTGTATCTCGCACCCTTTGGGCACGCGGTGGTCGCCGCGGCGTTCAAGACGCCGAGAAGCCAGTGGGTGAGGCTGGCCGCGGCACTGGAGCGGGCCGCTGCCGAGAAGCACATCGTGCTCGACTTCAATGATGGGCAGCTCGAGCAGCTGGTCGTGAACGCCCGGATCGGCGGCGTCCTGCCGCAGAAGCCCAGTGGCGACGCCGTGCTCGTGGCTGACTCGAATCTCTCAGGCACCAAGGGCGACCTCTTCGTCACGCGTCACTACGATCTCCGGGCGACCGTCGATGCGCACGGTCACGTGCAGGATCGACTGACCTTGACGTACCACGACCCCCTCGAGACGGCGCCGGCCGATGCCGCTTTGCTGGTTGACACCGGCGGGCTGTATGAGGATTACGTCAGGGTCTACCTTCCGTCCGGGGCGCATTTCGAAGACATGCAGGTCAGCGCAAACGGTGCGCCCGCCCGGTCAGAGAGCCCTGCAGACTTCGGGATGGAAGGCGGCCGCCCGTGGATCGGCTTCGACCTCATCATCGATGTGAACGGAACCACGGCGCTTACGTTTCTGTATGACGGCGCGTTCGCCCAGGTGGCTTCGGGCGGCGCGGTCAGCTACCAACTCGCATGGGAACGACAGATCAATGCGCTCACATGGCCGGTGAGTGTTGAGGTGCAAGTGTCCGGCGGCCATGGCTATGGATTCCGGAGCGACCTGAGCCTCGACCGTGTGTGGAAAGTCGGAGGCGGCTAGGCCTTAGCCATCGGTGCGGCCCGCATCTGTTCTTAGTCTTGACGATGGATGGCTATCGTCGTCGAGGCACTCTTCTTGGTCACGCACCGGCGGACGTCGGCAGCCGGAACGTTGATGCTGCCGTGGCCAGTTGCGCGCCGCGCGGATGTCGGCTCCGTCTGTGACTCCGACACGATATTCTCTATACCGCATGGCACTAGAGTGGCTGTCGTCCCGACATCGTCATTGATGCTGAGGTGTATTGCTGATGCTTCGCGAAAGATTGACAGACGGGGTGAAGTTGCGAATCCGCAAAGTACTGGCCAAGGCGGGCATTGAAATAGGAGCGTATGCGGGATCCTTTGCGCAGCACCGCACTCGGATTATTCTCGGTGGTGGAGTGAAGACCGTCTGGGACGTCGGAGCACACATTGGCCAATACGCGGCTCAGTTGCAAAGCCACCGCTACGTCGGCCGCATCATCTCGATAGAAGCGAACGACGTTTCGTTCGAGAAGCTCGCCGAACGTGCTGGTGGGAGCGCGCGGTGGACAACCATCGCCGTCGCGATCGCGGATTCGGTTGGGGAGAGCGTTCTCAACGTCGCCGCCAACGGCCAGAGCAGCTCGTTGCTGCCGATGGCGCAGCGTCACCGATCTGCCAGCCCGAGTAGCCGTTATGTCGGCTCCCAGCCGGTCAAGACGACCACCCTTGACGCGCTTCAGGCCCAGCTCAGACCCGCTCTGCCATTCTTCCTCAAGCTGGATCTTCAGGGAAGCGAGTTGGCCGCCTTGCAAGGGGCACCATCCGTTTTGGGTAGCGCAGTAGCTTGCGAGATTGAGCTGAGCTTTACGGAGTTGTACGAAGGGGGCGCGAGTTGGCTAACTGTAGTGAACTACCTGGTGGCGGCTGGCTTTCACATCTGCGATGTTGAGCGCGTCTTCTTTGATGATGCCTCCGGAGATCTGCTTCAGGTGAACGCGCTGTTCCGGCGTCCGACTTAGGTATAAGACACGATGAGGCAGCCTGACTGTTCGCCTGTTCGCGACAGAGATTGCTTTCGGCCTGAGCACGTGATGTCTGAAGGTGTCCGGCTGTCGCCACCCTGTTCATGAGTGGAGCGCTCCTACTATCGCGTCGCGCGTGATCTCTGCCGACCTACGCCAGGTGAACCGGTCCGCGTGATGGCGAGCCGAATGCACTTCGGTCGCAGTCATTACCATCGCACGCCGCACCGCTATCGCTAGTTGTTCCGGCGACCATCCGGTCGACTCGGCCGCATGGCCACCGGCAACCTCGCGAAGAGCTCGATCTGGCGATATTACTACAGGTACTCCGTGACGCATCGCCTCAAGTACTGGAAGGCCGAATCCTTCGTGCCGAGACGGGAGCAGCATCAAGCTCGCCGATAACATCAGAGTTTCCAGTTGGTCATCGGGAACGTAAGCGTCCAAAACCACCTGATCCTCGATCTTGAGACGGATCGCTTCCCCTCGCAAAAGGGTATGTGTGCTCTGGTCAAGTCCAATAACGTGCAATGTGGGCACGCGCGGGCCCGAGCCCTCAAGCAGATGCTTCCACGTTGCGAGCAGGAGCGAGGGCTCTTTGTTCGCGAGGTGCCCGAAGGCGATCGCATCGCCGCTACGCGTTGACTGCGAATTGGTGACGTGGTCGCTTCCGTGGAGGGCAACGCGGATGCGAGGTGCAGTCCGTGGATATCGCGTCGCCAGGTCGTCAGCAACGCGCTGAGAGATCGCGACAATTCGGTTAGCCCGACTGTACGCGCGCGTGTAAAAGAGACTGCGAGCGAGACGCTGCTGCGGGGTGAATTCCGCAGGACGATCGTCGTGCCGAAGGTCGTGGACTACTATGACTGCAGGCTTTCGCCAACCGACGGGAATCGTGGGTAGAGTTGCCAAGAGAGCATCAGCCCGTCGCTGCTCCCCCGGAACGAGGAACTCTGTGCGTATGAAGCGCCAAACTCCAGCTGGGTTTCTGAGAGGAAGCAGTCGGATCTCATGGCTCGCGCATGAAGGGTCGGCGGCAAGGCGCTCACCGAACGACCCGCTCGCAAATATCGTTAGACGGTCGTGTGGTGCCACCTCTGGCCAACCGCGGAGCAAGCCGCGAACGTAGGTCGCGAGCCCGCCCTGGGTCGCCGCCAGGGCGTCAACTACAAGCCGCATGGGTCTCGCAGCTTGGCGATCCACCTGACGTTGGTCCGTCGCATAGCCTCTCTCCTTCAGCCTAACCGCACCTCGTGAGGATACGCGGTGCTTTACCTGGGGCCGAATGGGGGCGTCGGCGGCGCGATGTAGAGACGCTGAGGGGCCTGGCGAGCACACGCTTGCCTCGCGTGTGCTCGACGGGTTGGACGGCGCAGAGTCCGCAAATCAGCGACGTTGGAGGGGAAGGGTGGGTTGGCAGCGATTTTGTCCGACACGATTCGCGAACCTTGGCCAGACTAGGTAGCGCGGCCCGCTGCGAGTTCGGGCATCGAGAGCTTCTACGATTAGAATTAGCGATCCATTTATGAATCGGATAACAACGTCCGCTGGCAGCTTGGAACCACGACTGCGCAGGATGCGCCGACCATAGTTCAGCGCATCCCTCAAGCAAAGGAAGGTGTGAAGATGCCCGATAGCCCCTCGGCACAACAGCCATCTGCGTCTTCAGAGAGACCGCTGCGGGTAGCGGTGCTATGGCAAGCAATGTCGGGATATTTCGATGCCTGCCTGCGATCGCTGGTCGCAACCGGTCGAGTGAGCCTCAGGGTAGCCTATCGGGCGCCATCAGCAGATGCGCCATACGACGAGACCGGATTTGCGCACTTCGATCGAGAGTACCGCTGGCAGGCTAAGCCAGAGGCCAAGCCCCTCAGCGCCTTAGTTGACGATGAGAGTCTTGACGCCGTGTTCGTCTGCTCCTGGAACGTTCCCACTTACCGTGCGCTTCTTCCTCGCCTTGGCCGCCGAGGTGTAACGCGCATCCTTTGTATGGACAACCAATGGAGCGGTACGGCGAAGCAATGGCTTGGCCGCCTGACGTGGCGTCAGTACATCAGGCCGTACTACGATCTCGCGTTCTTGCCCGGATACCGTCAACTTCAGTTTGCCCGGAGACTTGGGTTCGAGAGCGAACACATCATGAGAGGGCTGAACTGTGCAAATACACCGGCGTTCACGATGCCGCGAACGTGGGATGGCATCCGAGAGAAGGCGTTCCTGTACGTTGGCCGTCTCGTTCCTGAGAAGGGGCTTTCCAGTCTATCGCACGCGTACAGAGATTATCGGCAGACGGTCGATGCTCCATGGCCGCTGTTGATCGCGGGTGCCGGCCCCGAGTCGCACGTGTTCGATGGCGTGCCCGGAGTGCGAATGCTCGGCTTCCTCCAGCCGCACCAATTGCCCGAGGCGATGTGGAATGCGACTGTCGCAGTATGCCCAAGCCTCTTCGAGCCGTGGGGGGTGGTGATTCACGAGGCAACTGCCGCGGGGATGATCGTCATTTGCTCAGAGGCGGTGGGGGCCGGTGATCACCTCGTTCAGGACGGCTTCAACGGATTTGTCGTTCCGACCGGCGATGTCTCGGACCTTGCTCGATCAATGACCGTGCTTTCGCGGGCGCCAAAGGACCGCCTTGATGCAATGTCGCACGGGAGTGTGCTGCTCAGCAGACAACTCTCACCAGTGCGTTGGGCGCAATATGTCATAGACATGCTGGCATGGCATCGCTAGAAGGCGCCTACACGGACCTCGCGTAGACGCCCCTCGGGCCCGGCGAACCTACTGGGCGGGCGCCCGAGCGCCACGATGCTGCTCGCACACACGGGATGGAGTCGATGGCGGCTCAGTGGTCAGTTCGACTGCACCGCGATGCGCTCTACAAAACCGCTTGAATGGCATCGACATGGATTCAGCCCTCTTGGGGCTGCCACCAAGCGAATCTGGTGATCACGGGGAATCCGGTCAACCCACCACGGGAGAGAGCGGCATCTCAGGCGCCGTTCCCACCAGGGCGCCACTGGGCGGGTTCATTGCCAACAATTTGATCGGCAAGACCTGGCAGTTCAGTGTGAGTCTCGGCTGTGACATGCACGAGCTCAGACCCTCGATACCTACGCCCGCATCCTCAACGGTACCTCGGTCAGACGACGGCGTTCAATGCGGATACATAGCCAGGGATACCGCCGCGCACCACCAGAGCATTTCATCCCAGCGGGAGGCGTATTCGCTCCGGCCCATGCCGGCGGCGCGCTCACTTGGGTGTTCCAAGGCAACTAGGTGCGCTGCGTCTCCTCGCCGGTCACGGGTCGCCCACGAACGACCAGAAGCAGAATCGCCATCACGACCATGCGGCCCATGGCCGAAAGGATGGACCCGCGTACAAGGATGAACTGGTAGCTAGCGAATAACGGGAGTGCAAGGTCTAGCAGAGCTGGAGACGCATGGCGTTGCCGCCGCAGGCGGATGAACAAGTCGTCCCAGAGTGCCGAAACCCAGCCGAATGCGAGAAACCCCACGATCAAGCCGAGCCAGCTGAAGTCGAGCCAGAATTCCAACCACAGCGGTCCCGAGAGGTTCGTGCTTGGGTCGGACATAGCCTTGCCGATCAACACCCCGGTGTCTGTCGCGCGCCCTGGCCAGACCGTATGTGGTACGAAGAACAGTCCGTCCGAGAGGAGTTGACTGCCGTTGGTGTGACCGAAGACGCCTGCGTACCAGACCCCATTAGCCGTCATCGTCATCTGGTCGTAGTCCTTCGTCGCTAATTCGACTGCGACCGAGTTCACTTGCAGCGGCTGCCGACTGGCCGCGGCAACCCGGAAATAGTCGCTATAGGGGAACACGGTTATCGCCAAGACGACACCCGCGGCGATCACGAATCGCATGCCTCGTTGCCCAAGATTCGGCAGACAAAATAGTGCCGCTAAGGACACCGTCAGGAATAGGTTGCGGGGGTTGCCGATAGGGTTGCTGACGATAACCACGAATGCCGACAGGGTCAGGTACCAGAGCCACCCACCTGGCGAACGGCGCACCGCCGCGCCACGGGAGAGGCTTGCGGTCCACCCGAGCCACGCGAGCACCAAGGGCACGATTGCCAATGATTCGACTGTTGCCGATACAACCTGCGATCCGTTGGTAACGAGACCCGCCTGTGAGATGCCCAAAGTGAGATCGGCTCGGCTCGAAAAGAAATTGGATAACCCGATCGTCTGGATGTAGTAGATGGACGCGAGTATTCCGATGGCGCCAATCACGTTCAAGCGTCCGTAGTGAATGCCGCGAATCTTTGGGGCAAACCCCTTCCGGCGTGGGGATAGACGGCGAGTGAGCTGCGCTGCGTTGTAAGCAACACAGCCGACCAACGTGATAATAACCGCCTGTGGAAGAGTGTTGGCGTCAGCCAAGAAGGGATGGAGCCCTGTCGAAACCTCGGCGAGTGTTGCGATCGACATAGCCACGTAGACGAACAGCCAGAATGTCGTCGAGGCGATGCGCAAGTCACCACGACCGAAGCGAACGGCGAGGTGCGTGCCGGAATAGGCGGTGAGTAACAGCACCAGCCAGAGTTCGCTTGTGTTGAGCGCTACGTGGGGCACAGCCGTTGCAACTAGGAGCAGCGGGACCGCCACGCACAACAGGAGCCAGACGATTGCCGTGCGCGCTGACGAGGCGCGATTAGCAGGGGCCGGTGGGGACGCAACGGGGAGACGTTCCTGCGTGACCATCCTGCGCATCATAGAGAGGCTGTAGCGCTGTCGAGTGGCAAGCAATACCCGGGCGTTCCCGGCAGTACCCTCGCTATGCCGGGACCGCCTTATGCCCGCGTCGATCGCGTCGATGAAGCTCGCGCTCATAGGCGGACATGTATCCTCGAGCCACTCCAGGCGGGCAGCCATGGAACATCGCCCCAACTGGCACGTGACCCGCTGGGACGCCGAGCGTGCCTTGCCAGTCCCTTCGCGCTGGTCGCCCATTCCGGTGCTTCAAGTATCAGTCGACGGTCTCACGCAGACCATCCTCGAATGTAGTTTCGGCTCGGAACCCAAGAGACTCGCGCGCGTGAGGCATCTAAGCGCCGGCGAGACTGTCCGTTTGGCCATCATGTATCCCATTCGATGCTTCCTCTGAACCCGACGGCCTCGCGAATCGCTCCAGCGAGGTCGCGAACGGACATCTCGGCCCCCGATCCTAGGTTCACCGGTGCTGGTGATCGTAGCCTGCGAAGGCCATGCGTATGCCTACGGCCGCGTCGCGTACGTACAAGAACTCGCGGGTCGGGCTGCCCTCCCCCCAAAGCTGAACCGTTGTACCTTCGAAAGCTATTTCAGTCGCGGTGCACTAGTTCCAAAGCTGACGGAGTCCGTTAGCACATGGGCCTCGAATTCACGTCACACGACGCTCTGCGACGTCAGCCCGGCAGACTGCGGATCGCACGGCGCTGCAAGGGTACTCAGCTTAGCAACCGCGTACGGGGGTACACCCAGATCGGGGCTGCATTTGTTACGCGATCGCCGACTGTCCTCACCAATAGCACCCGTTTTCAACGAAGCCTGCGCGCTGAGGGGTCTCTGAAGTCAGCGGTCGTACCCACCACTCATTGTAGAGCCGCGACAGATCGCCGCCGTCCCATCGGCGGCCTTTGATTCCAAAAAGAAGCTGCGTAGCGCCTCCGAGATGAATCGCTACTCCGCCCGTGCGTTTTGCATGAGCGGCCAGAGGAAGACCGTAGGCGCCCGCGCCAACGACACAGACATCGAATCGACGGGCATCCATTGCCGCCTTCATATGCTCCAGCGCGTGGAACCAAGAAGCGTAAGGTGTTTCCTCGCCCGCGATCGACTGAACCGCCTTCACAACTCGGAGATTGAACTGAGGGAGCACCGAGTCGTCCGCGAACAGGCGGGAGCGGTTGCTCGCGAAGTTCTCGCGGATGGAGTCCGCAAAGGGGTGTACTACTAAGACTTCCCTTCCGGCAAGCGCTCGGCTCCACGGCTCAGGGTGATAGTAGGGCTCTAGAGATCCAAGGGGGACGAGGCTGGCGTCGGGACATACCTGATTCGCCACGACCTCCTCGAACCGGTTAAACCAGACGCCGAGAACATCGATGTCTGCGGCTGCGTCGAGATACTCGCGGCTGAAAGCGTCGAGGCAGTCGTCCGTAGACGGGAAGAAACCGGAAAGCATCATCATTCGCGACACGACTTTGGAGGGGTAGCCGCGCTTGTTCGGCCCTTGGCGCTTCTCCAGGAAGTGCTTCACACACGATAGCTCCGTTGCGCCGATCCTTCCAACAAGCGCCGGGCGCGACGCGAGTACAATTTGATAGATCAGGTGGTTGGTGTGGGCGGGGCTCATGATCACGCGGCTGTACGCCTGAGGGCTCACGCTGCCAACGAGAAGGGCCTTGGCCCGGCGTCTGAACTGTTGTTTGATCCTATACACACGAAGTCGTCAGTGGCCCTAGCGTGATCGAGACCCGCGGGTCTGGTTTTCATGACGCGGGTGCGGCCGACGTCCGACAGCATGACATCCCTTTGACCTCAGCTGCGGTAGTTCGTTGCAGGCGTCATGCAGGCGGCTCCGCTTCGACAGCATTCGGCTCTACCCGATCGAAGTTCGACTCGTTGCGTGGATGGTGTGTCGTACCTTCACGTGAATCAGGCTCCGCAGCAGGTTCAGTTGGGGAGCTCCGGAGGCTGTGAATGCGCGCGACTCCCGATTGCCCGCCGTAGGCACGCCACCCGCGCGCTCAGCCATTCAGCAGCTTCTCCGCGAAGTCCCCGGCTCGTGCCGCCTGCCGTTCTCGAGGGTGACGGGGGGATGCGTGCGCTCTCATGAGCAATTTCACCGCCCCCGCCACGCCCTCAGCGGTGGGCTCGCTCACCAACCCCGCCCCGAGAGCACTGACTACCCGCCTGACCCAAGGTGAACGCCCAGCAACGATTGGGACCCCCGCCTCAACCGCCGAGGCTAGCATCCCGCTAGGCGCATCGTCGTCGTACATGAGCATCATGGCGTCGCATGCGCTCACGCACTGGCCGAACTCCGCGTCGGAGAGGTACCCGATGACCAAGACGATCCGGCCTTCCCCGAGCTCCTTCCGAGAAGCGACAAGAGCCACAGACGTCGGGGCGTCTTGCGTCCCGGCTACCAGTGCGACCACCGTCGGTGGAAGAAGCCGGAGGGCGTGGAATGTGGCGTCGGGGTGCTTCGATGCGCCGACGACGCCGAGCAATCCGAGCACGAATGCGGTAGATGGGATCCCCAGCGCCTTCTTTGCCTCAAGCGCGTCAACCAACGGCAGTCCCGGAGACGGATCCTGGAGGGGGCAAGCCCGCCGGTAGCCTTTCCGGGACGTCACTACCCCAAATGCGTCCGTGAGGAAGAAGCACTCGCTATGCGCCCAAGCCCAGCCCACAGCGGCGGTGAGCCCGATCTTCGCCGCCGCTACTAGAACCTTGCGATCAAAGCGGAGTGTAGGTTCGGGAGTTCGCATCACGACGAACCGCAATTCCGGGAGGTGACCGGAGCGAATCCGGAACCTCACCCAGACAAGACCCACGAGCAATCGGTCAGCGTCAGGAATGACGAGGCGCCTGACCGAGCGCCTAGTCGACAGCATTATCGCTCTCATCACAAGCTGGCGCAGCGATTGCCGCGCTGAACCTACAACTTCGACTTGCAATGCGCCGCGCCGAGCGAGGTCGCCCAGTTGGACCTCGAACTCTCGGCTTGTGACCGCCTCGGATGTCGTGATCAAGAGCGGATGGGACTCAGGCGCACAGGCTTCCGCCAGCACCTTAACGAAATATAGGCGATGCCCCGTGTGACTGAGCTCGATGAATGCCACGCGCGTCGGCGTGATCGGGGGTTGGCCTTGCTGCGAACTGAGGCGTGGACTCACGAGCCCGCTCGCGGTGGGCTGAAGTCGACAGGTATCCCGGCACCCACTCGACGTGGCACAAAGCCTTTGCTCGTTGTCGTCGGATCCCGCTGCGCCCCCTGGCCGCAACAGCGTTGAAGGGGCCCGATGGATACATGACACATCTGGGTCCAACGTGGTGACTGTGCTGGTGATGCTCTAATGCCCTTATCGTGCCACAAGCTGGGGCAGTCCCTGCCCGGGCGCGTCTTGACCTCGACGCGGAGCGGCTCGTACACACTCGGCGGCCGTGGTTGCGAACGCCATGTACCGATTGCTGGCTGCCAACAGTGAGCCCCTGGACGGCGGCACCAACTGCACTGTCCACCTTCACCAACCCCGAACTGCTTGCCACCAAGCCGAAGCAATTGTGGTCGTGTGACATCACGAAGTTGTTCGGCCCGCAGAGGTGGACGTACCCCGTCCCTTACGTCATTCTCATCCTGTACAGCCGGTACGTCGTAGGCTGGATGTTTGCCACTCGCGAATCCGCCGTCCTGGCGGAGAAGCTCATCGCGGAGACACTGGCGAAGCAGGGATCGCGCGTGACCAGTTGACCATCCATGTTGATCGTGGCTCATCCATGACATCCGAGTCGGCGGCATCCTTGCTCGCCGGCCCGGGCGCGACGAAGTCCCACTCGCAACCGCACGCCTCACATGACAATCGGTCTCGGAGTCAAATTTCACGACAATGAAGTACCATCAGACTGTCGCAACCGCTTCGGTTGCACCGAGGATGCCCGGGCCTTTGGCCAGCCGCTCTTTCACTGGTACAACCACGAACACCGCCACTCAGAGCTGCGGTTACACACACCGGCATCGGTCCACTATGGACAGGCGCCGCGATCCGCAACCACCGCTTCTTTGCACCGCCGTTAGGATCAACCCGCCTCACCAGGAGATTGCGATTGCGCGGTATTAACGATCGTAGCCGGCCGGTGCTATTGGGCAACAAGTGGCAAATGTGCGTCCGCAGAGCACCGGAGTTCCTGGCACATAGCCCGCTGGCCCCGTGCATCGCAGCCCGCGCGCGCCTCGTCACGGCAGTGCGCGGAACAGCGAGCCTCACCGGCTACTGATACAGCTGCAGGGTTATCCAGGTTTCTCCAGAAGGAATCGAGGTCTCCGTTGTAAGGGCCGGCTTCGATCACGAATAGCTCGTTCGGGCGAGCGGAAACGATGCGCGATCAGGGAGCGGGTAGATTTCGTGGTCGCCCACAATGTTTCATATGTGATGTCGGAGATCAGCTCGATGTGGCAATCTTATTCAATGCGGCACGGGCCTCCGAACAACCCTAGACGTGTGTGGGTCAAACCGCCGCACGCACCACCAGGTCCGGCACGGCGCGCGGAGTGTAGCGGCCCGTCCGCTGGAGGGCGTACCTTTCGGCCATGTACCGCTCGCGACCGCAGAAGGTGCGCACCACTGTCCAATCGCGCAAGGGCGGCATAGCCGACCGTGATACCCACGACGCAGCCATCGATCCTATCAGTATGCGTCCCTGTCCACCTGCAGCCGGCGGCTATGGTCGAGGCTTGCATAAATTCGGTTTGCGACGCGATCACCTCCCAAGATCGCATTGTAGTCCTCTGCGACGGCCCCCTCGGCTTCGATCGAGGCACGATGTCGATCAGGCGACCCCAGCAGCTATTTTGGGCTGACCATACGCCGACAGGGATGGTAGATGCTTGGAACGCTTGCTTGGACCACGCCACCGGCGACCTAGTGCACGTTATGCATGCGGATGACCGAGTTGCTAGGGACTTCTATACGTCCACTCGCGCGGTGTTCAGTGCGAATCCCAACGTGGGGGTGGTAGCCACAGCGTCCGGTAGCGACATGACTAGATCACGAGTGCACTCTGCTGCTCAGATCCTCACCAGACCGGGCGCACTTAGATTGCTTATGAGCGCGCAGAAGCCGCAAGCCGGCGCGTTTGTATTGAGGCGTTCAGTTGTGGCTTGCGAGCGCTTTAGCCCTCGTTTCCCCTACTGTCCGGATGAGGAGTATTTCGCGCGGCTCGCCGCCCGTTGGGGCCTTGCGTATCTACCAGTTGAACTCTATGTGGCGAGGATTCACAGCGACCAAGCTCGCTTCGCAACATGGATGCAACCAGATTTCGTCCACGTGTACGTCGACGCCCGCTTGTCGGCAGCCTCGGCGCTGGGTGACCCGGACTCGACATACGCACAGCGAGAGACGGCGCTGCGAATTGTCTCAGTGTGTTCGGCACTCTTGGAAATGAACCAGAGAGCAATGGCAAGGCATCATCTTAGCCGCCTTGTTGAACATATACCGCTCGCGGAATCCATGCTCCACGTCAGACTGATGGCGGTGGTCCTGCGGCTACCTGTCGGTCGAACGCTACTGCGTGTGGTCCGTGCACTTGGGACTCCATGAGGTATCTCCGCAGTTACGTAAGAGACGGCGCGTATCTGGCTCTGGCCGACGGGATCGGGCGCGGGGCGGTCTTGGGATTGCTTTTGCTTGCTGCGCGTGCGTTCGGGGCGACCACGTATGGCGAACTCTCAGTCGTCATCGCAGTATCTCTGGCACTAAGCTCTCTCTCGGATCTCGGCGTGTCGCAATGGTTGCTTCGGGAGTTGGTTCACGAGAGCACACGGAGCGACGGACATCAGGAGGGGCAAGCATTCAGCTTGTCGGCAGCACTCTCAGTCGTAACGATTGTAGGCACAATATTCGCAAGCCGTGCAGTATTGACGTCGAGCAATGCGGAGTGGTTAGCGCTCGGTGCAACAGCCTACTCCGCGAGTGTTGGTCTAGGGAATATCCTATACGCTCGAGAACGGTCGAATCGACAGCTGCGGCGCCTGCTCGTCGGCGCCGCCGTTGAGAAGATTGGCTTGGTAGTGATCGGCCTGTGGGCGGTAGAGTCCAGATCGATACCACTTCTCGGCGCAGCCTATGGCTCAGCTGCGATATCTCGCCTCGGGTTCGCCATCGGCACGAATTGGCATAACTGGGAGCACATGCGCCCCTTCCTGTCCGCCGATCCGCGGCAGCTGTGGCCCACCGTGAAGGGGGCATTCCCATTCGCGATCAACGGTCTGGTGCTCTCGAACCTCTCGCGGCTTGACATTTTGTTTGTCTCCCTTTTCGCAGGTCCCATTGCCGCCGCCTACTTTGGGGTCGGCGATAAGGTGGTCGCTTTGGGTCTGTCCGGTAGTGCAATTCTTACTGTCGCCACGATGCCGATCCTTGGTCGGCCCCTAGAAGGGCAGCTCCGCGCCACCCGTCGCACGGGGTTGCGCATCGCGGGCATTGTGTTCGCTTCGGCTGTCGTGGTCACCGGACTGATTGTCCTGCTCGTCCCGGGCCTCGGCTTGGCCAAGCTCGGGAGCAGCTATGCCGCTGCGGTTGGTCCCGTTTCGGTGATGCTCGTCGCCATTCCACTAAGCTACGCGGCGAGCGTCCTCGCGTCGGTTGCTTACCTGTACGGGCTGGAGCAGTGGATCACGGCTTGGGGCGTCATTACCTCAGCGGTAGGAACAATGCTTCTAATACTGGGTACTCTGCGCCTCGGAATTACCGGTGCTGCGCTGGGATTTGGCGCGCGCCAATTTATCCTATGTGCCGGCTATTGGTTTGTGGCCAGTAAGGTATCTCTGTCGCCTCGGCGACAGGTCATCGCGACCGCTGATGATCCTAGTCTTGAGAGACGGTTCGCCGCACTAGAGGGCCCCTCGGAGCAATCTATGCCCTAAATGTGCGCCTGGTGCGTTCGTTGAGCTTATGGTTCGCCAGAAGGCTGCGCTCCCAGGGCTGGTCTGTTGCGCGCGCGTCAGGTCGCGTTTGCCGTCGTCCTGTGCGTCCGATACCATGCGATAGTCGCGTTGAGTCCATTCTCAAATGTTGTCTCAGCGCGGAACCCAAAACGCTCCAGTGCGCGTGACGTTTCCAGCTTACGTCGTGGTTGCCCATTCGGTCTTGACGTATCCCACTCGATCGCTCCGGTGAATCCAGCTGCGTGGCGCACGAAGTCAGCCAGACTGCGTATCGAGATCTCATCGCCCGATCCAAGATTGACTGGGTCTGGGCCGTCATAGCGCTCGAGGGCGAGGCGAAGAGCGCGAGCGGCGTCGCCGACGAACAAGAATTCGCGCGTCGGCGTACCGTCGCCCCAGAGCACGACAGCATCCTGTCCTGACTCCGCGGCCTCGACGAACTTGCGAATCATCCCTGGGATAACGTGGCCAGTCTCGCGGTCAAAGTTGTCACCCGGTCCATATAGGTTGACGGGGAAGAGGCAAATCGTGTTCATACCGTACTCGGCTCGGTAGGCCTGCGCTTGCACCAACAGCATCTTCTTTGCGAGGCCATATGCCGCGTTGGTTTCCTCGGGATACCCATTCCATAGATCGTCTTCTCGGAAGGGGATAGGCGCGAACTTTGGATAGGCACATACCGTTCCAGCGACAACGACCTTGGCTACCTTCGCAACCCGGCACGCCTCGATCAGCTCGATCCCCATGATCGCGTTCTCGTAGAAGAACCTTCCTGGCGATGCCTTGTTGGCGCCAATCCCCCCGACTACGGCGGCAAGATGAACCACCGCGTCTGGGCGCACATCCGCGAGCATCTGGTCAATCTCATGACGCTGTCGGAGGTCGTAGTCACGATGGCCAACCGCGGACACCCGGGCGCCTGCACCCTCCAGTTCTCTGGTGACATGGGCTCCCAAGAATCCCGTCCCACCTGTGACAAGGACCGCCTTGCCTGAAATGTTCACGTAGCTATCCGACCTAACCTGGTAGACGCCTATGTCGCACGGGTAGTCGCAGTATATCGACGATTGCGGTGGAGCCGACGGTGGTCACGTGCGCTCCGCGGCTGACGATGCCGGTACCTTATGGATGCCTCTTTCCCTTACCATCTGCAAGTCTGTCTGTCCAGGGAGTGAGGAAGGAGAGCGCGCTGGCCATGACGAAGACAGCCCTGATCACCGGAATTACCGGTCAGGACGGCTCGTATCTCGCCGAGCTGTTGCTCGCGAAAGGCTACGAGATTCACGGCATCGTGCGCCGCGCGTCGACCTTCAACAGCGAGCGACTTGACGATATCTATCAGGACCCACACACGGCCCACCGACGCCTGTTCTTGCACTACGGGGACCTGTCCGACTCGGTGGGCTTAGTCAACCTCGTTCGTGATGTCGCTCCGAGTGAGGTCTATCACCTTGGCGCGCAGAGCCACGTGAAGGTGAGCTTCGAGATGCCCGAGTACACCGCAGATATCACCGGAACCGGGACGATCCGGATCCTCGAAGCCATTCGTGCTGCCGGCGTTGAGACGAGGTTCTATCAGGCGTCATCGTCAGAGATGTTCGGGTCGGCGCCCGCGCCCCACAACGAGCTGACGCGCTTCCACCCGCGCTCGCCCTACGGTGTCGCCAAGCTCTTCGGATACTGGGCGACCGTCAACTATCGCGAGGCTTACGGTATGTATGCGGTGAACGGGGTGCTGTTCAACCACGAGAGCCCACGGCGGGGTGAGACATTCGTCACGCGGAAGATCACTCGCGCAGCTGCTCGGATCAAAGCCGGCCTCCAGGACACGCTGTACCTGGGTAACCTCGACGCGATTCGAGACTGGGGATACGCACCCGAATACGTCGAGGGCATGTGGCGCATGCTGCAAGCAGACGCGCCATCTGACTATGTGCTCGCCACAGGCGTGGGGGCGACAGTCCGCGAGTTCGCTGAGACTGCGTTTGCGGCTCTGGGCTTGAACTGGGTCGACCACGTCCAGGTGGACGAGAACTACCTGCGCCCCGCAGAGGTGAATGTCCTCATCGGCGACGCCTCACATGCCGGGGAAGCGCTCGGATGGAAGGCGCACACCCTGTGGAAGGACCTGGCGACGCTCATGGCGCAAGCCGACTGGAGGATGGTGGAGGACCACCTCTCCGGCCTGCGGGTTCGCGTCGACCGCTGACGCCAAGCGTCCGCATCAACGTCGACGACTCCCCCTCCACTAACCGCCCGACAGGTCCTCATCCGATCGGAGCAGCAGACTCACCAATGCTCGCAGCGAGTTGCCGCGATCGAGGTGGCGCGCCGCATATGCCGCACCTCCCGCGCTCATAGCCTCTCGGCGCGCGCGGTCCTCTAGCAGGGTCGCCAATGCCCCTGCGAGTGCGGCAGAATCGCCGGGCGGTACAGTCAACGCGGCACCGCTGGTGTTTCGCAGCTCGCGGTGAGAGGCTCCGCCCTCAGCGACGGCGGCAACGATCGGGCGACCGGCAGCCAGGTAGCTCGTGAGCTTGCTGGGAAGCGACATGTCTCCAACACTGGGTCGTTCGTTCACCACCAGCACATCAGCCGCCGCAAGCACGACCGGGTACAGCGAGTCGCCAACCGTATCGACGAACCGCACGTTGCGGAGTTCTCTCGCCTCGGCCTCGAGCGCTCTGCGCTGGCTTCCGTCGCCCACAAGCATCACCGTGACTGAGGTGTTGCTGAGCAACCGCGCTGCCTCGACCACGTTGCCGAGATCCTGTTTGAGGCCCATGTTCCCGCTGTGCACAGCGATGAACTGATCCGCCGGCCAGCCCAGTGCCGCTCGAGCGTCATCGCGAGTCACTCCTGCCGGCGTGATGTGTGTCCAGTTTCGGATCAGCGCGATGCGCTCCGCCGCCACCCCGTACGCCTTCACGGCCGGGACGAAGCTGTCGCTCACCACCGCAACACTGGTCGCGGCGCGTAGAGCCATTCCTTCGAGTCGAGCGGTGGCTGACGACAGCCGTCGGCCCCCTTTGATCCCCGTCTCCCCGGTGGCCAGTGCCATCAGGTCCTGAACCACCACGGTCAGCGGGCAGCCGACCCTCCGAGCGACGCTGGCCGCGGCGAGCGCGCCTCCAAGCGCCGGTGTGCTCGCCAAGACCAAATCGGGCCGCTGGCGAAGTCCCCGGATCGAAGCATGGGTCAGGAACGTCGCTTCGTACCCGGCGCGGCGCAGGCCGGTCATCTCCCGAGGAACCATGTGCCGCAGACGAAGCACCTCGACCCCGTGTCGTCGCTCCCGGGTGACCAGTTTGCGTCGATATGGCTCCGGAACCCGCCATGCAGGGTAGTGGGGGATGCCGGTGAGGACCGTCACCCGTGCGCCCTGCTCCGCCAGGTACTCCGCCATGCCGGTGGTGTATGGCGCAATCCCCGTGGGTTCAGGCCAGTAGTTGATGCCGACCACAAGCACGCGCTTCCCGGCAATGCCCGCTGAGTGGCGTGGTGTCGATGCCCGCGGAGGCATCAACACCCGGTGCTGGCGTTGTCTGCGGGTCCCGTCAGTACGCTCCACGTCCGTGGAGCACAGCCGCAAGCGTCTTCCACAACACCATGAGGTCCATCATTACCGACCAGTTCTCGACGTAGAACAGGTCAAGCCGCACCGATTCCTCCCACGGGAGTTCGGCGCGGCCACTGATCTGCCAGAGCCCGGTCATCCCCGGCTTGACCAGCAACCGCCTGCGCGCGTCGTCGCCGTACTGTTCCACCTCGCATGGCAGGGGCGGCCGAGGACCGACCAGGGACATCTGCCCGCGCAGCACGTTCCAGAACTGCGGCAGCTCGTCCAGCGAATGGCGCCGTATCCAGCGCCCCGTCGGCGTCACCCGCGGGTCCTTGCGGATCTTGAAGAGCACCCCGTTGGTGTGATTGAGGTGCCCGAGGTTGTTCTGTTCCTGCTCGGCGCCGACTCGCATGGTCCGGAATTTCCACATCCGGAATCGCTCGCCATGGACGCCGACACGTTCCTGCCGGTAGAGCACCGGTCCTCGACTGCTCAGCTTGACCAGTCCTGCGAGCACCGCGAGCACGGGGCTCAGCACCACCAACGCCACCAGTGCAACGGCTCGGTCGAGGACCTGCTTGAGGAGCCTGCTGCCGCCATGCATCTGTGGGTCCTCGATCATGAGCAGCGGCAGTCCCTCGACCTGCCGCACCACGATGCGAGGACCGGCGATGTCCGTGACCGCGGGTGCGACGACGAGGCGGATGCCTGTGCCCTCCAATCGCCAGGAGAGCTCCCGCAGCGTGCCGCTGGTGGATGTGCTGTCCCATGCCGCCGCGACTGCGATGGTGTCCCCGCCGGCGCGGCGAACAGCCTCGACGACCTGGTCGGCATTGCTGTGCTCCGTCTCGGGGTCGTGCACGCCCACCACGCTGAACCCGGCCCAGGGGGTGCGGTCCATGTGCGTGCGCAGCGCTTCCGCGGAGGCGCGCGGTCCGACGATGACCGTGCGGTAGATCGCGTGCCCCTTCGCCAGGTGACGATGCAGCGCTTTGCGAACGGCGTAACGCTCCAACAAGGTGAGCACGACCAACAACGGGAAGGTGATGCCGACATACGCGCGCGAGAGCCCCACGTGCAGGACGAAGACGGCGAACGCCACGAACGCCATGAGCCACACGCCGGCATTGATGATCCGGCGAAACTCCTCAGCGCCGATCGCGAAGAACCGCCGGTCGTAGGCGCCGCCGGCAGCGAGCGCGATGACCCACACCGGGACCAGCGCCGTCGCAATCAGCCAGTAGGGCACACCATTGAGCAACGCGGAGTTCTGGTTGGAGCCGAAGCGCACCACGAACCCGAAGCCCGAGGCTACCATCGCCATGAGCAGGTCCAGGGCGATCAGGGCGGCCATCCACCGTCGCAGCGAGACCCGGGCTTCGGCGAGGCCGGGTATGGGCTTATCGGCCGGGATGGCCCAGCTGGCCGTCGTGTCCTCCAGGGGGCGGCTGTGCCCGTTGGCGTCGACCGGCGCGGGATGGACGCAGTGAACGCCGTCCAGTTCTACGGAGGGCTCTTCCGTGTCTGCATCGGTCCGGCCGGCGGGCACGCCGATCTCTGAGCCGGTGGTTCCTCGGAAAGTCATGTGCCCTTCCTCCGCCTCGAAACGGCCCCTTTCCTTGCAGCAGTGTAGTCGATCGTCGCAAACCGCGGAAACGGGGCTTCCGGGGAGCTGGCGACCCCTACTGGACGGGGGGTCTGAGCGGTGCGCTGCGGGGGGGAACTCGTGTGGACGCCCCGTTTTCGGAGGGCATCGGGGGCGCCTGAGGCGGAACAAGGTCGCCGGCGGTTGCCTCGTGGGCGTGGCTGGCTTTGACCTGCCCGTAGCGAGAGTACCCGTACTGATACCCGGCACCGACGCGGCGCGAGGACTTGTTGAGCACCACCCCGATCACATTGGCGCCGACCTCACGAAGTGCTTCGATGGTGCCGACCGCGAGTGACGCTTTGGTCTTCCCTGCCTCGACGACGAGGATCGTCGCAGACGCTCCTGCGGCGATGCTGAGGGGGTCGGTCACCAGGCCGGCGGGCGCCGTGTCGATGATGATCAGATCCTCTCGTGGCCCGATGGCCTGCAGCAGTGTGGTGGCACGCTTCGACGCGAGCAGCTCGGCTGGATTGGGCGGGACGATGCCGCTGGTGAGCAGCGAGAGATTCGCAAACTGGGTCGTCCGATAGCCGTTGAGTTGCACGATCGCGGAAACCGGAGTCTTGAGAATCAGCTCGCTCAAGCCGCCCTCGAGGCTGGTCTCGAACAATCGGTGCTGGTCGGGCTTGCGAAGGTCGGCATCGATCAGCAGGACGTGCCGGTCCGAACCCGCGAGCGCGACCGCGAGATTCGCGGCCGTGCACGTCTTGCCTTCGCCCGCGCGCACGGAGGTGATGACGACAGTTTTCAAGTCGCCGTCGGGCGCGGCGAAGAGCAGATTGACCCGCAGCCGCCGGTAGGATTCGCGGACCGCCTCGTCGTGGCGATGATTCGGTCCGCCCGTGTTCCCGTGCGAGGGGATGTGGCGGAACTTTGGGACGACCCCGAGGCAGGGGAGGCCAAGACGCTCACGCACGTCCTCAGCGCTCTTCAGCCCCTGGTCGAGGAACTCGAGGAGATACGCGGCCCCGGCGGCGATCAGTAGCGCCGCCAGTCCTCCTGCCACGGTATTGAGAAGCACGTTGGGCGATGCGGGCTTGGTCGGCGCAGATGCGTACTCGGGGACCGACACGGCATTCAATCCCAGCGCCGCGTTGCCTTCAATGGTCGCCAGGCTCGACTCGGCAAGACCCAGCTGCGTATTGTCTGCCGCGATTGCGCCCTCGAATGGTGAGGGATCCTGTTTTGCCTTGCGCGCGGCAGCAGCCTGCTGACTCTCGTGGTCGATCGCCGCGTTGAGGCTGACGATCTGACCCTGGATGACGGCGCCCGCCTGCGCAAGCTGCTGCGCGTTCGCCTGACTCACCTGCGCGACGTAGGCGTCCATGAGCGCATTGGCGATTAGAGCAGCCTGAGCAGGGGAAGGGTCAGTCGCCGTGACGTCGACGAGCTCGGTGTTGCTCTCCGCGACCGCGGTGACTTGCTTGGACAGGCTGGCGGGGTCGGTATGGAGACCGAGTTTGGCGATCACCTGCTGTAGCAGCTTCGGCGCGGTGATGAGCGACGCCGCGGTCGTCGTCGCCTCGGTGGCGCTGATGCTGATCCCCCCAGAGCCCCCGGACTGACCCGGACCCACGACGACCTGCACCTTCCCCGTCGCGGCGTATGTAGGCGTCAGCCGCTTGCTGATGAGATACGAGGCGGCGGCCCCGAGAATCATCACCACGATGATCGGAATCGCCCACTTGCGAGTGAGCTTGCGGAGTTGCTCTGGCTGCATGCTCTGACCGGGCTCTCGCTGCCCGTACCTTACCTGACCCCTCCGGGTGACTCCCGATCCCGCGGATGTTCGGCCATTGTATTCGACATGTTCCGTACGCGCCCGGACGTGGCTCGGGTGGTTCCCGGACTGTGGATGGGGTCGGCGGCTGCCGGCCGCCACGCCACCCGCCTCTCGCGCGAGGGAATCGACTGTGTCGTCGATTTGCGCGAGCAAGAACCGGATGTCGGACATTGGCCGCCGGAGGTCGTGATCACCCATCTGCCGCTCCAGGACCACGGTACGCCGACGCTGGACGAACTGCGTAATGCAGCCGCAATGGTCTCCACCCTCGTCAAGCAGGGGCACGAGGTGCTGGTGCATTGCCAGGCCGGGATCGAACGGACCCCGACGGTGGTCTGCGCAGCGCTCCTGCTGATGGGGTGGTCCCTGCCTGAGGCATACCAACGCGTGCTGGAGGTCCGTCCCGAGGCAGCACCGACGGATGGCCAGCTGGCCACGCTCCGAGCCTTGGCGGAGCGAGCGGCAGAGCGCCCTCCCGGGTCACCGTCGCGCTAGCTATCGGTCGGCAAGCGTACTGACGGTGCCCCATACTCCTGCAAGGGTTCGCCGCGGCGTTGCCAACCTTTCAAGGTCGGGGCGCGAAGGCAGGGTTGATTCGTGAACAGATCAATGATCCCGATCACACGCCGTCGCCGCGCCGTCCTCGTCGCTGCTGCTGTGGCGTCTGCCGCTGCGACGATAGCCGCACCGGGGAAGGTCGCCCACGGGAGCGCCTTCACCACGCCGATCCAGCACGTGGTGTTCATCATCCAGGAGAATCACTCCTTCGACAATGTGCTCGGTCCCTGGTGCGTCGCGACCCACAGATGTGACGGCGCGACGACTGGGTTGGGCAGCAGCGGACAGACAATACCGTTGTCGGCGGCGACGGACCAAGTCCCGCAGGTTCCGCACACCGTCGACGCACAAACCCTTGCCATCGACGGCGGAAAGATGGACGGGTTTTCGAAGATCGCGGGATGCACCGCGACCAGCAGCTACAAGTGCTACACGGCCTATGGCGCCACTTCGACTGCGATCCACAACGTCACCACGCTCGCCAACGGCTTTGTCGTGTCCGATCGCACGTTTGAGGACAACACCGTCGCCTCGTGGGGGATGCATGTCGAGTCCCTGACCGCGACCATGGACGGTTTCAACGGCGGCGGCACACCGCACACTGGATCCAAGGGCGTGCTCGGGCCAGGATGGGGATGTGACTCCGGCCTGGACACCGGCTGGGTATCGTCAACGGGGAAATCAGCGAACGTGCCGGCGTGTGTCCCCGACCCATCGCTCAACCCCGTGCAGTTTCCCTTCGGAGGCGCCTATCGGGCGACACCGGTCCCGTACGTGCCCACGATCCTGGACCGTCTTGGCGTTGCCGGGCTGACCTCGAAGATGTATGTCGGCCTGCCCAACGGGGCCAAGGGGAACACCAGCGGGTACGGCTGGGCCATCTGCCCCACCTTCGCGGAGTGTCTCTACACGAACCAGGGACAGAACATGGTCGCGAACACCCAGGTGATCAGCGACGCAACCAGCGGCACGCTGCCGAACTTCGCCGTGGTGACCCCGACGCAGACCAACTCGCAGCACAACGGCGACTCCATGACCGTCGGCGACAACTGGCTGGGGCAGGTGTTGAATGCGATCCAGACTGGACCCGAGTGGTCGTCGACGGCGGTCTTCCTCACCTGGGACGACTGCGGGTGTTTCTACGATCACGTTGCGCCGCCCGCGGGCTTGGGGATCAGGGTCCCCACGATCATCGTCAGCCCCTACGCCCGAGCTGGCACCACCGACTCGAACACGGCCTCGTACGCCTCGGTGCTCGCGTTCACGGAGGCCGCGTTCAGCCTGCCGCCGCTGGCGACGAAGGACGCGGTTGCGTACAACTACTCGGCGAGCTTCAACTACGCACAACCCCCGCTGGGCCCGGTCCGGCTGACCATGACGCCGGTGAGTGCTGCCGAACTCCAGGCGGTTGCCAACTCGCCGCCGGACCCCAACGACCGCACCTGACTCCGCGACAGCTTGCATCATGGTCCCTGTCTGAATAAGGATTCACGATCATGACCAGCGGGGCGAGAGCCAGAAGGGTTTGGCCGGTGCTGCTCGTCGGTCTGGTGATTGCAGCGTGCGGTAGCAACAGTGCACGAGTGCGATCCTCGACTCCAGTACCGACGCTCGACTTCCCCAATGCGCTCGGTCCGACCTCGAGCCTCACACCAGCCCCGACGCCATCGGTGGCGCCGAGCCATAGACCCACGCCGCGATCGACCGCCACGCCTGCTCATCGCAGCGCACCACCGCCGGCGCGACCGCATGTCTTGCTGATCATGCTCGAAAACAAGGGCTATGCCGCGACACTGGGCTCCTGCTCGGCCGATCCGTACCTCTGCTCGCTGGCCTCATCGAACGCCTCCGTGGTGGGCTGGACGGGGGTCAGCCACCCGTCCCTGCCGAACTACATCGCAGCCACCACGGGCGGAACGCAGGGCTGCAGCTCGGATACGTGCTTCAACACGCTCACCGTGCGGTCGCTTGGCGGCCAGCTCAGCGCCGCGGGAATTCCGTGGACCGCGTACATGGAGTCGATGCCGTCCGCCTGCTACACGGGACAGTGGAGCGGCGGCACCGGAGCAGGGGCGCTGTACGGCGAGAAGCACGATCCCTTCGTCATCGCGGGAGACGTGCTCAACAACGGCTGCGCCAGCCACGTGTTGCCGTATCCGGGCACGTCGGGTCTGACGGCGGCGCTCAACGGGGCCAACGCCCCTGACTTCGTGTGGATCACGCCGAATCAGCTCGATGACATGCACAGCGCCTCGGTCACGGCGGGGGACAATTGGCTGAAGGCGAACATCGCCCCGGTGCTCGCGTCGCCGTGGTTCACGGGCGGCAATGCGACCGTGATCGTCACCATGGACGAAGGTCCGGGCAACACCAACTCCATCCCCCTGGTGATCGTCTCGAACAACGCCGCCGGCAAGGGCAACGTCTCGCTCGCGGGCAACCACTACGGGACCCTGCGGTCGATCGAGGAGGTCTTCGGATTGTCCCTGCTCGGTGCTGCGCAGAGTCTCGCGGCAGGGGACCTCGCTCGGTACTTCGGGTAGAACGCATCAATTGCGTCTCGGGCCAGCCGGTGCTAGAGTCGCGTGAGGCGGTCTCGCTCAGGGGCGGCGCCGCACGCGATTTCAGGAAGGGGAGTGGTTATGGGGGAGGTCTCATCGGCGTTTGGGTTCAGCAGGCCCACTCGACATCGGAACGCGGGTTTGTGGTTCGGCCTCGCCGCCGTTGTGGTCGCCGGCGCTATCGGCGGTGCGGGCCCGATCGCGGCGCACGCCGGCACGTCCACCGATTACCCAATGCTGGGGTACGACGCTACGCATAGCTCCGTCTCGCCGGATACGACCGTCAGTGCTTCGAGTTGGGGCGCGTTTGCACTCCAGCACAAGGTGACCCTGGGAGGCTTCATCCTCTCGTCTCCAGCTGTCGCATACAACAGCAACCTCGGCACCAACGTCGCCTACGTCGTCACCTCGGGGGCGCCCTCGGTCGCCGCTGTGGATGCCGCGACCGGCGCGATCCTCTGGCAGAAGACGCTTCCCCTTGACGCCTACTCCTCGCCGGCCGTATTCGGCGACACCGTGTACTTCGGGAGCGAAGACTTCAACCTGTACGCGTACAACGCCACCGACGGCAGCCTGACGTGCCATTTCAACACCGGCGGTCGCATCGAGGCGTCCCCCCTGGTGGCAAACGTCGATGGGACCGGACCCACCGTGTTCGTGGGCGACACGGGCAAAAGTGAATCTCACAATGCCGGTCACGAATGGGCGCTGTTCGGTGTCGGCAACACTGCGGGTGCTCAATGCACCCAGCGCTGGATGTTCAACTCGTGGAACAACACGAACAAGGGTATCGACGGCGGTAGCTGGTCGTCGCCTGCGCTCGGAACCGATCACCTGGGACGTCAGCTCCTGGTCTTCGGCAGCAATCAGCCGGATGATTCGGTCTACGCACTCAACGCACTAACCGGTCTGCAGGTGTGGCGCTTCCAGACCGTCGTGGGCTCCGACTCGGATGTCGGCGCGGCGCCGACCATTGCCCTGCCTGGCGTGAATGGCGTCACGGACGGCGTCGTCTACGTCATGGCCAAGGATCAGCATGAGTACGCGCTCGACTTCACCACCGGCGCGCTGTACTGGGACTTTCCACTGGCCTCGGCGAATTGCAGCACCGACCCGGTCTCGGGAACGGCACTGGTCGGCACCATGGTCCTCTTCAATTACTGCAAGTGGGTCTACGCCATGAGCGCGACCGCGACAGGGACAGGGACCACAACCCAGATCTGGCGCAGTGCCGCGTCGCCCGCGCACTCTCGCGCATCTCCGGTGGTTTCCGGAGGCGCCGGGAACCAGGTCGTGGTGCGTCCCGACAAGGGCGGCAATGTCGACGCGTACAAAGTCTCGGATGGGTCGACGCTTCCGCTGTTCAACATCGGGTCGACGACGACCGACATCACCGCGTCGGCGGCCGTGTCGGCCGGTGAGGTCTTCATCGCCGCCGGAGACGGCAGCCTCTACATCCTCGGCCTCGGGACGTCTCCGGTGGTCAGCGGGGTCAGCCCGAACAAGGGCCCATTGGCCGGCGGAACGTCGGTGACCATCACCGGCGTCAACCTGACTGGCGCGACCTCGGTCACGTTCGGGGGGACCACGGCAGCCTTCACCCCTGTCTCGGACACTCAGATCACGGCGACCAGCCCGGCCGGCAGCGGGACCGTTGACGTCCGGGTGACGGCGGGTGGTGTGACGTCGGCCATCACCGCGGCCGACCACTTCACGTACAGCACCGGCGGCAGCGTTCCGGTGGTGACAACCATCAGCCCGGCGAGCGGACCGGCTGCCGGCGGCACCCTCGTGACCATGACTGGGAGCAATTTCACCGGGGCGACATCGGTCACCTTCGGAGGTAAGGCCGCCTCGTTCCATGTCGTCTCGGACACTGAGATCACCGCCACGAGCCCACCACACGCGGTGGGGAGCGTGAGCGTGGTCGTCCATGCGCCTGCCGGACAGTCGTCCAAGACTCACAAGTTCAAGTACGTGTGATCACGCAGCCAGGGAATGGAACGACCCAGCTGAGATCTGGGTGACGCCGGAGCCGAGGCTCCCCAAGGGCGACCGGGTAGCACGCTGACCGAAGGGGTCCCCCCGTGGCCTGCTCGCCGGGCGTGTCATTCTCATGGAGATGGCTCGCGCCATGGTGATGCCGACCAGGACCGGCGACGAGGAGGCGGCCTTTGAACGCTTCTTCGCGGACACGTGTCAGCTGGTGGTTGGCATGGTCGCGGTCACGACCGGCGACGTCGCCGCTGCCGAGGACGCCGTTCAGGAGGCATACCTCCGAGCCCATCAGCGACGGGGACACATCTCGACCCTGGACCGCCCTGACCTCTGGGTCGTCAGGGTCGCCACGCGGATCGCCGTCTCCAGCTGGCGGCGGCGACGGCGCGAGACCCAGCTCGGCCGCGAGCTGGAGGCGGACGTTGCCGACAGCATCGCTCGCAAGGGCACAACGGCATCGTCGAAATAGGCTTCTCGCTGTCCAGCACGACGCAGACGCCGAGCGCAGCCTACGTGGTCGGGACCGCCAAGGAAGTCAGCGGCTTCGGTCCAATCTTTGTGGCCGCCACCGGAACCGGGTCGTACTACGACAACTTCACCTGCAACGGGTCTGCGCCGCCAGGCTGCCGCTGGGGCGACTATTCGTGGGCGACGATCGACCCCTACACCGACGAAATCTGGTTTGGGGCGGAGTACACCCCGCCGCTCAGTCGCCAGATCTCCAATGCCAACTGGGGCACGCGTATCTTCGAGGTGAAAGCCTAGGAGAGACGAGAGCGCTGAGAGGCGCAGAAGACCCGGCGGTCGCGGGCGCACTGCGCGCCTGCGACCGCTGCGGCAGCGCCCTCCTGACGGGCGAGTAGGCTGATATGGTGCCTGGCCGGCTTTTCCTAGCGCCACTCGCGGCTTTGTCGACAGTTGTGATGGTCGCTTGCGCAGGCACCGCCACGGTGGCGACTGTCGCGCCCACCACCACATCAGCTAGTCACTCGCCGTCCCCCAGCCCTGTGGTGGATCTACAGATGGACGGCCCGCTGCGAACTTCGGGCAGGCTCCTGGTCGACGCCGGCGGCGTGCCCGTGGTCCTTCGGGGCGCGCAGATACAGAGCTACAACGTCGTCGGCGCCTATCGGACCACGACGTGGCTCTCGCCGGCGGCGTTCGCGACGATGCACGCCTGGGGCATGAATGAGCTGCGGCTGCCGTTCAGCGCGTGCCTTGTCGGCACCGACAGCGGGTACCTTCCCCGGCTCGTCGAGATCGCGGGGCAGGCGGAAGCCGCCGGACTCTACGTGGTGTTGGCGCTCTTCGCCGACAAGCGCGCCGGTTGCCCGGTCGACGGGATCACGCTGCCGCACCAATACGTCGTGCGTCCCTGGGCAAGAGTGGCAGCTGCGTTTCGGAGCGATCCCAACGTCCTTTTCGACCTTTTCAACGAGCCCAGCCTCGGCTCCGGCCCGACGACCGACGCCGAATGGAATATCTGGGTGCACGGTGGCACCGCCGCGACTACGTCAGGGCAATCGGTGCAGGTCGTCGGCTTCGATCAGCTGGCGCAGGCGATACGAAACGCGGGCGCAGTGACCCAGCCCGTGGTCGCCGAGGCAATGAATGTCGACAATCTGACCGGCGTCGCCAGGCATCTGCTTGCCGACTCCAATGTCGTGTATTCGATCCACACCTACTTCCAGGGCGACCTCTCGGCGCAGAGCTGGGATCCCATGTTCGGCAGCGAGGCCGCAAACCTCCCGGTCTTCGTTGGTGAGTGGGCATTTCTGCCCAACTCGCTGAGCCCATCCATGTGCGCAGACCTTCACCTGACCACAACCGCGGCGACATCAGTCGTTAACGCCTTCCTGGCCTACATGGATGCCCACGGGGTCGGCTACAACGCCTGGACGTTCACGCCCACCCACCTGATCATCGACGAGGTCGGTTTTGCACCCACCAGCATTTCCAACCCGCTTGTGTGCAGTCCCGCGTTGACCACCGCCGGCATGGGGGCGCTGTACAAGGCCCATCTGGGTGTCGTGGCCTCCGGCTGAGGAATTCTGGGACGCCGCGTTGTCGTCGATGTTGACATTGCTCGTTCCGGATGCATATCCTTCGAAACGCTCGACCCGCCATTAGTTGCGGCTCGGGAGAGGGCAGTGGGGACAAACGATGGGGAAGGTGCGGGCACACCGTCGTGTTGGGTGGCGCTACCTTGGGATTCGTTTGCCTCACCAGGTGCCGGACGCTCGCAGGACGCCGTTGCGCCCGCGCGTCCACCAATGGCAACCCGGAGAAGGGCGTGGCGACGGTACTGGTCATTGAGCGCGACCCCCTCCACCTGGAGCTGATGACCTTCCTGCTCAAGCAGGACGGCCACCGCACCTTCACCGCCCTCGACGGCAAGGTCGCGTTCGAGATCCTCCAAGCCTACGCGGTTGACCTGGTGACCATCGAAACCGCGCAGGCCCACCACGACGGCGTTCGCCTGTGCCAGCAAATTCGAAAACTGAATCCGCTGGTCCCGATCATCATCGTTTCCGAACGCGGCGAGCTCGATCAGATCGTTCGCGGTCTCACCACCGCCGCGGATGACTACATCACCAAACCGTTCTCGCCACACGAGTTCCTGGCCCGGGTGCGCGCGCTGCTGCGTCGTGCCAGCTTGAGCCGCGGCGCGGCAACCATGGAGGACACGAGTCTCGCAATCGGCGAGGTGCTGCTTGACCAGCAGCACATGACCGTGGTCGTGAACGGGATCCGCGTGTCGCTCACCCCCCGAGAGCTGTCGCTCCTTCGGGTGTTCATGGAAAATCCCGATCGCGTTCTCAGCCGGGACCAGCTGCTGCAACTCGCATGGGGTGACAAGTTCGTCGCAACCACCAAGGCAATCGACGTCTACGTGCTCCGGCTTCGCCAGAAGATCCGCCCACATATGCGGGAGGATTTCTACATTCGCTCCTTACGCGGCTTCGGCTATGTGTTCGCCGTGGCATCCACCCAGGGCGCCCCGCTGGTGCCGGTTGCAGAGCAGCCGGGCGACGCGCCGCAGTCCGCCATCGCCTGAATCGGCGACGGTTACAGTTCTGTGGTCGTCGCTCGTCTTCCGGTCAGTGCCGCCGGCGGTGCCGAGCGCTGGGCACGAAGGCCTTGAACTGCAACACAGCACACGTTGATGACGCGAACCTGCGTGCTCAGGATGACGAAATTGTAAGCGTCGGACGCCGGCATCCTCACTGGTATGTAACTGCAGCGCCCTAGCATGCACCGGCATGTGGCACGTGGTGAACACTGCTCCCAGGACCGAACTCAAGGTCTGCAGGTTCCTCGCGCTACACGGTCTCGAGAGCTATGCGCCCGAGTTCCGCAACCCCCACCGGACACGCCCTGGAAGCGTGCGTGATGGACGCCATCACTGGGTCTTCCCCGGCTATGTCTTTCTCCAGGCACCTGCGAACTTCGCAGATTGGCAGCTGGTGCAGTGGGCACCCGGCGTGCGCAGCCTTCTCCGCGCGGGCATGACGCCGGCGGTCATGAAGGACGCAGTCCTCGACGAGCTGCGCCGGCGGCTCGAGACGGCGCAGCCGCGCCACCTGGGTGGCGACTTCCGATCAGGACAGCGGGTGCGCGTCGACAGCGGAGCGCTTGCGATGATCGATGCCGTCTTCGACCGGTGCCTCGAGGCTCCGGACCGAGTCAGGATCCTGGTGCAACTGCTCGGGCGCCAGGTCCCCGTCGACGTCGACGCCACGATCCTCAGCGCCGCGAGCTGACCTCGTCGGCCGGCCCGCCAAGGGCAGCACGGGCACCGCAGGTGTCCGCGCCGGCGGAGCCTGCCCATCGCAGCTCGGCGATCGAGATTTGCAACATCCTTTGAGGAGGGGAGCATGGCCCTGACCATCAAGCCGACGACCACGGATGTGGTCCGCGATCATTTCGACAGCGTCAACGTCGCCCTTGGAGCGTTGCCGCTCACGGCGATCGAGCGCGTCGTGGACATCATCGTTGACGCCTATCTCGCGAGGCGCCATCTCTACATCATCGGCAATGGTGGGAGTGCGTCGACGGCGACCCACTTTGCGTGCGACCTCAGCAAGGCAACCATCATCGGCGGCCGGTCGCGACTGCGGGTCACCTCGCTCACCGATAACATCGCCCTGGTCACCGCCTGGGCCAATGACACGTCCTATGAGCGTGTCTTCGCCGAGCAGCTGACCAACCTGCTCAACCCTGGCGACGTTGTCATCGCCATCAGCGCGAGCGGCAATTCACCCAACATCCTCTTGGCGATCGAGGCCGCCGGCGAACTGGGCGCGATCACGGTCGGGATGGTTGGGTTCGGCGGCGGTCGCCTGGTGGACATGGTTGATGCGGCGATTCACGTCCCGGTCGACGACTACGGGGTCACCGAGGGCTGTCACCTCGTCCTGGAGCACGCCATCACCGATTCAGTGCGTCGGAGGCTGCTTGATTGAGCAGGTGACGCGGAACGCACCGTCGTGTTGATCGTGCGCGCTCCACTGCGGCTGAGCCTCGCCGGAGGTGGGACGGATCTCGAAGCCTATTACGCCAAGTACGGCGGGGCGGTGATCAGCACGACGATCGACAAGTACTTCTACGTCATCGCATCGCCGAATGACGCTCCCCACATCCAGGTCTCGTCGTCCGACTACGCCATGTTCTACAGATACGGATTCGATGAGCCGCCGCTGTGGGATGGTGACCTGCGCCTGCCGAAGGTGATCATCGACCACTTCGGCATCCACACCGGCCTGTCGGTCTTTCTTGCGTCCCAGGTGCCTCCGGGGACGGGACTCGGCTCGTCCAGCACGGTCGCGGTGGCACTCATCAAAGCCATGGCCGCCTTCTGCCGTATCTCCATGAACAAGGAGGCCGTCGCCGACCTCGCATGCCAGGTCGAGATCGACAAGCTCGGCATGCCGATCGGGCGCCAGGACCAGTACGCCGCCGCGGTGGGCGGCTTGAACTACATGGAGTTCAGCTCTGCCGGCGTGAGGGTCAGTCCGATCGATCTGTCACACGAGGTCACCAGCCGGTTGGAGCAGCGCTTGATGCTGTTCTTCACCGGAAGGTCGCGGAACTCGGCGCAGATTCTCTCCGAGCAGAAGCGCAGCAGCGAACGGAACCGCGGCACCGTGATCAACAGCCTGCACACCATCAAGCAGGCAGCCATCGAGCTTCGCGAGGAGCTCCGCCGCGGCAACATCGACTCCGTCGGCGAGTGTCTCGACCGCTCGTGGAGCGCGAAGCGGAAGCTGGCCCCTGGCATCACCGACCCGTGGATCGATCAGTGGTATGAGGCGGCTCGGGACGCCGGGGCCGCCGGCGGGAAGATCACCGGTGCGGGCGGTGGCGGCTTCCTCGTCCTCTACTGCGAGCCGGAAAAGCAGGAACGCGTGACGGCGACCCTGCAGACGCTTGGCCTGAACGCCATGGACTTTCGCTTTGAGACCGGCGGCGCAATGGTCCTGGTCAACACCATGTATGCGAAGGCGATGAGCGCCCTCCAACAATGACCGCGGACTGGCGGCGGCTCGTCGTCGTGCTGGTGCTGCTCGATGCCGCGTGTCTCCTGATCGCGGGATGGATCGGCATATCGTTCCACCTGGCCTCCAGCCATCGCACCCCGGACAGTCCATTGTTCCTGTTGGGGGTGATGCTGGTGACGGGTGCGGTCCTCCTCACCATGCTGCGAGCCTACGACGCGGAGAACCTCATGCCGGGACCG
>Ga0209219_1000021_pt1 | contig 71649 bp, 64 predicted proteins | sample BlaSpr_A8_OM1_M1_FD_187973 | JGI IMG/M metagenome (GOLD analysis project Ga0209219, IMG submission 187973) | Forest soil microbial communities from Thunder Bay, Ontario, Canada - Black Spruce, Ontario site 2_A8_OM1_M1 (SPAdes) (version 2) | ecosystem: Environmental > Terrestrial > Soil > Boreal... | reverse complement strand
GTCCGTCCCTCGCCGATGACCGCCAAGACTGCCTGGTACCGCTGCTCAGTCACGCTCATGTACCTCATGCGCGCGACTGTGACCAATCAGCCGAAGCCGATGGGACATCTCAGCCGAAGGTGCGCGACACATCAGCCGAAGTCCTTCAGCGACGCGTCACGCGAACTTTCACACCGATTTGGTGGGCGGGCCAGGATTCGAACCTGGGACCGTGGGGTTATGAGCCCCCTGCTCTAACCGGCTGAGCTACCCGCCCTGCCGCGAACTCTAATGGGGAGTGGGCCTCCGCATGACATCACTGATGTCGGCCACCATTAGAGCTATGACCGAGATACCTCCCGTCGTCGCCGATAGCGATCGCCTGTTCGATGCCGTCCAGCGTCTCGTCGACGGGGTCAAGCCGGACCAGTGGACCTCGCCGACCCCATGTCCCGACTGGAATGTGCGCGAGCTGCTCCAGCATGTCACCAACGGCAACGTCATCTTCGCGACCATCGCCACCGGGGAGCGGGCGCCCGGACCGATAACCGCCGAGGAGCGCGCCGTCGACTGGCTCGGCGCTGATCCCTCGGCGGGCTTCCGCGCCACCGGTAAGACCATGCACGACGCTTTCATGACCGCCGGGTTCCTCGAGGGTCGCTTCGAGACCCCTGTTATGGGCGAGCAGACCGGGACAACAATCGTGCACATGCGGATGAACGAGTTGCTCATCCACGGCTGGGATCTCGCCCGCGCGACCGGGCAGCCCGCCGACCTCCCCGAAGATCTCGCCGAGGGAGCGCTCCGGATGTGGCAGACCCGGCTCGCCGACCGGCCCCGTCAGGGCATGCCGTTCGCGGCCCCGCAGTCGGTTGCTGACGCCGCCCCTGCCATCGACCGGCTTGCCGCGTTCCTTGGACGGCAGCCCTGACCACGCAACCCCCTCGCCGTCCAGGCAAGGAGCAGTACTTTCTGCTCATCGCGCTCGCGGCGCGGACGCGCGCTGACTGCCTCGGACGAAGGGTCGGGGCGGTGATCACCCGCGATGCGCGAGTTCTGAGCACCGGGTACAACGGCACCCCATTCGGCATGCCCAACTGCTCAGAGGGCGGCTGCCATCGCTGTTCGCGACGCGATGACGACGGTCTTCGCGGCGGGGCATACGACATCTGCGTCTGCGTCCACGCCGAGCAGAACGCGCTGCTGACCGCGGCGCGTTTCGGCCAGCAGACGCTGGGCGCGTCGCTCACCTCGACCACCCAGCCCTGTTTCGGATGCCTCAAAGAGATGCTCCAGGCCGGGATCACCGAGGTGCGCTACCTGCATCCGTGGGACCCGATGGAGGCGTACGACGACAGGGCGCTGGTGCAGCAGTACGCGGCCCTGCGAGCCCGGTTCGAGAGCTTCTCGCAGGTGGGCGACCCGTCGATGGATACGCCCGATCTCTTCGGAGCGTTCATCGAGCAGCACTGAACCTACGCGCCGGTCTGGTCGACCAATTGCACGCGGTCGCGCTCGATCGCCGTGGCGAGGGCGCGGACGCGGGCCAGCGTGTCGATGTCGGTCGGCGCCTTGTCGTGTCGCCATCGAGCAATGCGCGGGAATCGCAGCGCGAAGCCGGAACGATGCCGCGCAGATGCCTGCACCGCATCGAAGGCGACCTCGAGCACGATGCGGGGCTCGACGGTGCGGTAATGACCGTGATCGCTCACCGTGATCTCGAGCAGGAGCGCGGTCATCTCCGCGATCTCGACGTCGGTGAGGCCTGAATATGCCTTGCCAATGGTCGCGAGGTCGTCGGTGCCGTCGACGCGCACGGCGAAGGTGACGTCGCTGAGCACACCACGTCGCTTGCCATGTCCCCATTCGGCGCCGACGACCACGACGTCGAGCGTGTCCAGCGGCCGTTTGAGCTTGAGCCAGTTCAGTCCTCGGCGCCCCGGGGTGTACGGCGACTCCGGCTGCTTGAGCAGCAGTCCCTCATTGAGTCGCGCGCGCGCATCGTCGAAGCGCCGGTCCACCTCCGCAGCCCCACGGACCCGTTCGAGGTGGGCAAGCGCGAGTGGATGCGGTACCGCGAGCGCTTCGAGACGTTCGCGGCGCTCCCGCAACGGACGGTCAAGCAGGACATCTTCGCCGATCATGAGCACGTCCCAGGCAACGTAGATGACCGGCACCGCGGCCATCAGCGCGTCATCCGGAGCAACGCGGCCCAGGCGTGTCTGCAGCGCGTTGAAGGGCATCACCCGGCCGTCGTGGAACGCGAGGATCTCGCCGTCGAGCATCACGTCGGCACTGAGGTGCTCAGCCCCCGCGGAGATTTCGGGAAACTGCGCGGTAACGTTCTTCAGGTCGCGGCTGTACAGTGCGACCCGCGCACCACGACGGTGGAGCTGGCACCTGATTCCGTCGTACTTGTCTTCAACCCAGACGTCCTCGCCAAGACGCGCGATCGCTTCCGCCGCGTCGGCGACAGGCGTAGCGAGCATGGAACGCAGGGGCACGAACCAGTGCGGCGCCGCGTCTGCGAGGCGGCCCGCCCTCGCCAGGAGAGCCGCTTCCCCTGCGTCCCCGGTGAGCATCACCGCCCGACTGACCGCGGTTTGATCGGCGCCGAAGGCTGCGGCGATCGCCTCCTCCACGAGCCCTTCGCGCAACCCGATGCGCAGCTCGGCGGTGATGAGCTTGGCGATATATCGCGCCTCGTCGGCGCCGGCCCGATCGAGCAGGGTTCGGAGCAGCTCCTTGCGTGCCTGGACTCCCCGAGCGCTCGAGACCTCGGCGAACGACCGGTCGAGCTCCAGCAGCGGGATCGGGGTGGTGGGTCGCGCTTCGCGACGCTCGAGCAGATCGCGGGTCACGTCGCCCGTGTCCGAGTGACGACGCCACGCCCGGCGAATCTCGTCGTCGTCCGCGCCGCTGACGTCCCGAAGGACCGATGAGAACGCCGCGCCGCCGACGTTCAGCGTGCGCTCGTCTCCGGTGGGAAAGATCGATCCGGTGAAGTAGCGCGCCGCCAGCGCCACCTCGTCGCCATCGGTGCGGCTGAGAAACGCTGCGAGGAGGCGCACCTTCTCGAGCTTCGATGAGGTGCTCGCGATCGCGTCCCCCGCATGGGCGAGCTCGAGCAGGGTGGTCACGACGGGATCATCGCCCAGGCGACGAACGATCAGCAGGCGGTTGAGGATCGGGAGCCGGCGCGACTAGCTGAAGACGGCGGGCAGGTGGGCGGCGCAGCCGGCGCAGGCTGCCGACCACCACAGGCTGCCGTTGCCCTCCTGCCAGAAGGCGGCGACGGCGTTGGTGTACCAGTTCACGACCGAGACACTCGAGGCGGATGCACCTTGGTTGAGCCACTGGGGCCCGATCCAGCCGTTGGTCGGAGCGTAGATCGCCGAGGCGAGACTGCCTCCCGGACGCTGCATGACCACCGTCACCGAGCTGCTGCCGTACCCGGCGGCAACGGGCCGGCCCACGCTCACCGTCTTGTCGACCTCCACCTGCGGGGACCCGCCAGAGGTGAGACCGGCCGCCCATACCGAGCCCGCCTGGGTGCGCCAGACAGCGTCGATGGCCGACGGCCCGGCGACCACCGCGGTCGGGTCGGTCGCCAGTCCCCCGAGGCCTACCTTCTGCGCGCCAAACCACCCGTAGGAAGCTCCCAGGTCGGACCAGAGGTAGCCGGCGGCATCGCGCCAGACGACCGCAACAGACCCGTCGCTCGCGGCCACCGCATCGGGATTGCCGGTGACGACCCCGGTCGCCAGTGGCGCCGGTGCCGACCAGGCGCCTCCGGTGAAGCTGGCGGTCGACAAGGTGCCGTCGGTCGCTTTCCAGAACACCTCGAGCTCACCCGGTGCCTGGCTCACAACGGCGGGTGCGGACCCGGGGGCGAGCGTCCCCAGGTTGAGCATGACCGGGGTTAGCCAGGTCTCGGCTCCGTAGAAACCAGCCTGCGACTTGCCCTGCCAGAGGTGCCCGGAGCTGTCCGCCCAGAAGGCGTCGACCTCCCCAGGTGCCGGCGAGACCACGGCGGGAGTTGAAGCGGCATTGCCGAGGGTCACGGAGACGGGCGCATTCCAGGTCCGGTTCCGGTACGCCATGTCGTGCAGGTTCGACGACGCGTCCCGCCAGACGACGTCCATGTTGCCGGCCTGATCGGAGACGCTCTTCGGAGGTCCGGCCACGTTCGCCGATGCCAACTCGATAGGCGTCTGCTGGGTCTGGCGCAGCCACCCGATGATCGGTGTGTAGCCGTTGGCCGTCGCCCTCGACCCGCTGAGCGGAAATCGATCTGTCCCCGACGACGTCGCGTTCTGCTCGACGATGTCGACGTACCCGGGTCCGACGTCGCGAACGACGGCGACGTGCCCCGATCCGTCCCAGTAGCTGCCGAGCCAGCCTGGGGCGAAGATCATCAGGTCACCCTGCATCGGCAGCGTCCCCGCGCCGTTGGCGAACTGTGCCAGCGGAATCGGCATATTCGGCCCCGCCTGCCACATGGTGTTTGCGCCGCCGGTTGCGCCATAGGTCCACCAATCCGTCGGCTCGCCCCACGCGTAATACGCGTAGCGAATCGCAAGCTCCTCGCACTGAAATTCGGGACCGAATTTGCAGCCGTTCGGCGGACCACATCCGACGTTGCCAAAGCCATTGCCGTTACCGTACGCGGTCAGGTTCGCGCAGTTGTTGACCCATGTCGCCCAGGCGCAGCCGCTGATCAACGGCGCTCCGTAGTTGCCGGTGCCGGCCACTTCCGCGGCGAGCATTCCGCGCGCCGGGGTCGGCGCACCCAGTGTCGTCGCGGGGGGCGCCGGCGCGATCACCGCGCGGCGGTGAGCGGGTGCAGTGAGTGCAACTACCGCACCGACGCTTCGTGCCGTGACGGCAGGCGCGCTGTCGCTCGCCGGCGACGCGGCCGCGCTGACCAAAGCGGTAAGGCTGGTGGATCCGGCCAGAAGCGCTGCGAGCGCGAGCCGATAGACCTTTCGTTGCATGCCAGCCCAGCCTGCCAGACGGGATCTGACACTGCCGTCACACCCCCGCAACGATCGAGTTCGTCAGGCGATGACGACGCGAGCCGGCGGAGCGTTACTGGAACCAGCCCTCGATGTCGATGATCGCGTTGATAGCTCCGGCCGCGTTGAGGAGGTAGATGGCCCCGTCATGGGCACCGGGAGCGGTGTCGAGCTGCACCACCACCAGGTTTGGGAGGACCGCTCCAGCTGCCAGGTTGATGTCCGACGCAACCGGGGGAACGGTCAGATTGGCCGGGTAGGCGACCAGGTACGTGCCCGTGCTCGGTGTGATCGCAGTCAGATTAGCGACCACCCCCTGGATCACCGGACCGGTTGCGGGGATGCCCCCCTCGCCGGTCACGTGGATCAACCGGGCCGCGCTCGCACCGGCTCCGATCGCGCCCGTCGTGCAGCCGGTCGACGCGACTCTCGTATCGCAGATCCGGCTCGGAGCGATCGCCTGGTACTGGTACCCGGTGGGCGCCGCGGCAGTTCCGAACCAGCCGTTCGCATCCAGGACGATATTGATCTTGCCGACCGCCGCGTACACACACACTGCGGTGGCGGCCCCGCTCGGCCCAGGACCTAGCGCAACCACCACGCGGTTGGCCTCGATCGCATTGGCCACGAGATTGAGGGTTGAGATCTTGGGCGCGGCGCACGTCCCGCCGGATGACGTCGGATAGACGCTCACGTAGGTCGACGCAGTACCCGCCACACCTGTCAGGTTGAGGACAGCGGCGGCCGTTCCAGTGTTGGGAATGGCGCCTCCGGTGACGGTGACCAGCATCGGCGCACCGGCCGTCAGCGCGCCGTGGGTCTTGCAGGGGCTGGTCCCGGGGCTCGTGCTTCGTGTGTCACACACGCGCACTGGCGCGATGGGGTGGAACTCGCCGGCGGGTGTCGAAACCCCAGGAGGTGCGAAGTAGCCCTCGACATCGGCGAACGCATTCACCCTCCCGAGCGCGTTGTATATGTCGACGGACCCGTTCTGGCCAAGAGCAACCGTGACCAGGTTGGGCGTCACCGTCGCAGTCAGGAAGTTCAGGTTCGACGCATTTGGTTTCGCTAGCGCGTCCGGGTACACGGTGAGGAAGCTTGCGGCCGAACCGTTGACCTCGGTCACGTTCAACACCACGGCGACGGCCGTTGCCGGAATCGGCGGGGTCCCGGTCCCGGTCACCTTCACGGCAATGGTGCCGTTGGGTCCGAGCGGAGTCCCGCTCCGCGTGTCGAAGAGGCGGAACGGCGTCGTCATCGGCACGTAGTTCGACAGCGGGACGTACAGGTATGCCGAGCCGACCGAGGCGGAACTGGAGCCGAGCGCGTCAGTTGCGATCACGTGCACAACGCCGCCGGCGGCAGGGCCGGACGGTGTGGTGAACGTGAAGGAGTCCGGCGTCAGGTTGCTGATCGTGACGGTGACTCCGTTGATGGTCGCCGTGGTCCCCGTCGCGAAATCGGATCCGGCAACCGTGACGACCTGGCCACCGCCGGCCGGTCCTGAGGACGGCATCAACGATGAGATCGTCGGTCCCGAGAACGTGAAGCGTCCGATAAAGGTGTTCCAGCACGTGTTCGCGTTCGTGCAATTCGCGCCGTTGTTGCCGTCTGTGTCCGCGGAGACCACCCAGATGTCACTCGGATGCGCCGCATCCTGCGCCGCGCCTGAGTAGTCGCCCCAGGTGCAGGACGAGCATCCCGCGGGGCTGTAGAACGTCGAGCTCGCGTCGAGTGTGGTGAAGCTGCTCCACGTGCTCCCCCCGATGATCGAAGCCACCTCAATCGACTCAGTGGTGGTGCTCGAGGACTCGTCGAACGTCACCGCCACGTTTCCCGCACCATCGACTGCGAGCGCCGGGTAGTACAGGTAGGCGCCGCTGGCTCCCTTTGAGGCGAGTTGGGTTGCGCCGGTGACCGTCCCCGCTGCGCTCGCGTTCACGCTGACGACGTTCAAGCAGGAGCGGATTTGAGTGTCTCCACTGGGCGTGCACCCGGTATTGCCCGCAGCCCAGAGCACGTTGCCCGACCACACCGCAGTGAGAAAGCGATCGTCGCGAGTCTGCAGGGTGGCGCTGGTTCCTGCCTGCGGGGCCGCCGGAGGCACGCTGGTTGGGCTGGTCTCGAGCTCAGCGTGGGCACACGTGATCGCAACGTTCCGCGAATCGGGCGCGCCGGTGATCGCAAAGATGGCGTACGAGTTGGCCGCCGTCACCGTGCAATTCACGCCATTGGCGACCTGGTACTCGACACCGCCTAGCGAGAGCGCCATCGCCGGCTGGACGCCGAGCGGGCCGCCCGTGAACGCGACGGCGCTGTTGACCCCGAGAGCCCCTGCTGCAAGGTCTGCGCGCTGGACGACGTCGGTCTGGCTCCCGAAGAACGTCCCGTTCAGGCAACCGAAGTAATCCCAGGAGATCGCCACGACGGTGCTCGTCATACCGAGGGAGAGATTCGCCGCCACGGGCATATCGCCCGACGGCAGCAGCGCCTGATTGGTGAAGGTCTTGGGCACCTGCCACGCGCCTGTTGGGTCCGCACCCGACACCACGACCTGGATCTGACTTTGGGCGCTCGTACACCCGGAACGAGCCAGGTTGTACTGCAGCACTGCGAGGATGAACCGGCCCGATGCCGGGTCGTACACCACGTGCGGGTACTTCACCCCCCACCCCGAAATGGTGCGTGCGAGCGTATTGATCGATATCGGAGCGCCAATCTGCGTGCCGCTCCGGCTGTAGACGAAGAGGGCACTGTTCACCGCCTCCACGACATACGTCGCGCCTGCGGCGATGCTCGGATCGGCCGCCGTGTTGGAGGCGAGCGACGCCTGCTCACTGGCACCCGCAAACGCCGCCAGTTGTGCCGAGGGTGCGGACCCGAGTGCTGCCGCGCGTGGCGCGTGCGCAGTCACATGCCGGATCGAATTGCTCGGCGAATGCTGTGATGCGGCTGTGAACACAAGTGAGCGCGGGAGCGCGCCCGCCGACACAGGCGCAGCGGACATCGCGACGAACAGTGCTGCGGCGGAGACGAGCGCAAGAGAGCAGCTGCGGCGCACGTTTGCGATTCTAGAAGCGAATCGCCGTAGTGACACGCCGCCGTAACACGTTCACCGACTCGTGACATCGGAATGGCGCTCGCCAGACCACTGTCCGGGCGTCAGGCAGCGACGATGGCGTATAAATTGCTCGCCGGCTGTCGCCGCCAGATTCCCATCAGGAGGCTCGAAATGACTGATCGACACGGCTGGGCTCCCGTCTCCCTTGCCGACGACGAAGAGGGCGACGACGAGGAAGACGAGGACGACGACGAGTAGTCCACTCCAAGCCGCGGAGCGCTTCCGCCAGGTCAATCTCATCGCCGATCCCCTCTATGGGTACATAGAGATCACCAAGGATCAGCCGGGTGAGGCGAGCGAGCGGCAGCTCCTCGATACCGTGTGGCTCCAGCGACTCCGTCGCGTCCACCAGCTCCAATCGGCCTGGTGGGTGTTTCCCAGCGCCGAGCACTCGCGTTTCACGCATCTCCTCGGAGCCATGCACCTCGCGAGTCTCTTCGCGCGACGCATCGATGGATCCTTGCGTGCGGCGTTTCCCGACGCCCCGTCACCCGCGCTCGTGGAGGAGACGCTGCGCATCGCGGGACTTTTGCACGACGTCGGACACGGTCCGTTCGGGCACTTCTTCGATCACGAGGTGCTCGAGCAGTGGCATCTCGACCATGAGGTCATCGGCCGTCACCTGGTGAACCATCAGCTGGCCGACATCATCAGTTCGCTGCGCGCCAGCCCCGGTGGTCGCTTCTCCTCCGGGGAGCAGATCGATCCGATGTGGGTTGCGTGGGTGATGGCCGACGCTGACATCGACGGCTACACGCCGCCGCGATGGTTGCACGCGCTGAAGCCGATTCTCTGCGGCCCCGCAACCGTCGACAATCTCGACTACGTTCCGCGGGACGCCTACATGTGCGGTATCAGCCTCGGCGCGGTGGAGGTGCAGCGCCTCATCCACTACACATTCGTCAGTGGGGACAGCATCGTGCTCCACGCTCACGCGGCGGGCGCGCTCGAGATGTTCCTCGCATCGCGCCTCTACATGTACCTGCAGGTGTATCACCATCGCACCGGTCGCCGCTTCGACCTGTCGATGCGCGAGATCTTCGCCGACACCATCGCGCACCTCCTCCACGGCAACCCGCTGGAGCACCTCGACGAGTACGAGCAGTTGAACGACTGGTCGGTGCTGGTCGCCGTGCAGCGCTGGCAACGTGAAGCTCCCGGTACCGAGCGCCGTCGCCTCGCCGACGCTTGGGCGCGCATCGCAGCCCGCGATCTGCCGTGGCACCTCGCCTACGAAAGTGTCGTCCACAAAGGCATGGACACCTCAACGCTGCAGGAACGATTGAACGCGCAGCTTGCCTCCAAAGCGCTGCACGCCCGCGTTGAGGTCGACGTCGCCATCGCTCGCATCGCACCGCAGAACCCGATGACCGACGATGGGATGGTCAGGATCTACGACCCGCTGAACGACACGATCGAGGCTGCTCGAGCTGCCGAACTGGTCGCGCGCCTGCCGCAGCACAACCAGGTGATCCGCGTCTTCACCGACGACGTCTCGGCGCTGCAGACCGTCCGTGACGCCGTCAACACGGTAGTCGCCGGCTGATCAGACGAGCTTTCGCTCCACCCAGTCGACGGCTTCCTCGGGCGACAGAGCTCGATGCACCGCCGGGTCGGACTGGGGCTCACCCGGTCGGGTGACGCTCCAGCTGTTCAGCGCGACGATCGGCTTGCCAAGCACAAGTCCGAACGCGATCTCGCTGAGCGTGCCATAGCCTCCGCCGATGGCGATGATCGCGTCGCTCGAACGCACGATCAAGGTGTTGCGCAGGTGGCCCATTCCAGTGGCGATCGGGACGGTGACACCCGCAGGCGCGTCCGCGCCGTCCTCGCCGGGGAGCAACCCGACGCACATTCCTCCCGACGCGTGCGCCGCATCGGCGACCGCAGTCGCGACTCCCTGGCCGCCGCCGCACACGATGGTGAATCCGCGGTCCGCCAGGAGATGGCCGACCGCAGTCGCGGCGCTGAGGTCGATCTCTCGAGCCTGCGATGCGCCGCAGACGGCCACGATTCGCGATCGCGCAGCCATCGACTCCGGCGCGGTCCTCAGGGAGCGACGGGCAAACGAGGTCCCGACGGCATCACCGGGCCCGCGGCTGCGCTGAAATTCTCCTGACTCACCTGCGCCGCAATATGCGATGCAACATCGCGGAAGACCTCGCCGATCGGGCTCGATGGTGCGGCAGCCATGATCGGCCGGCCGTCGCCATCCGCGCCGCGGATGCGCGGATCGAGCGGGACCGCCCCCAGGAACGGCAACTCATAGCGAGCGGCAAGGTCGCGTCCGCCGCCGGATCCGAAGATGTCGGTGCGCTCGTTGCAGTGCGGGCAGATGAAGCCACTCATGTTCTCGACGACACCGAGGACGGGGACGTTGAGCTTGCGGAACATTTCGATACCACGACTCACGTCGGCGAGGGAAACATCCTGGGGTGTCGTGCAGATCACCGCTCCCGTCATCGGCATGCTCTGGGCCAGGCTCAGCTGCACATCTCCCGTGCCTGGGGGCAGGTCGATGACGAGATAGTCGAGCTCACCCCACGAGACCTCGTAGAGGAACTCGCGCAGCGCCTTGGCAAGCATGGGGCCACGCCAGATGACCGGCTGACCGGGGTCGAGAATGGTGCCGAACGATACGACCTTCAGACCGTGAGCCTCGAGAGGTTGCATCTTCCCGTCAGGACCTGCGTGGGGGCGCTCGCGAATCCCAAGCATGATCGGGACATTGGGGCCGTACACGTCAGCGTCCAGCAGTCCGACGCGTGCGCCGGCCAGACGCAGCGCGATCGCAACATTGACGGCGACGGTGGTCTTGCCCACGCCGCCCTTGCCCGCGCTGATCGCGATTGCGTTGCGCACGCCGGCGATCTCTTGACGCCCGGGAAGGCCGCGCGTGCTGCTGACGTTGGCGTCCCAGCGGATCTCGACGCGAGTGATCGACGGCACCACACCGACGACCGCGGCCTCGATGTCCTGACGGATGCGGTCCTTGAGCGGGCACGCCGGCGTTGTGAGGACGACGCGAATTGATGCGACGCCACCATCGATCGCGAGGTCGCGCAGCATGCCGAGCTGGAGCATCGGCTTGTGCAGCTCGGGATCGATCACGGTGGCGAGCGCACGCTCGAGGGCGTCGAGCATGGCTGGATCACTCATCTACCTTCGAGTATACCCAGCAGCTCCTTGCGCCAAGCCCGGACCTGATGCCCTCTCTTACAATGCGGCGCGAATGCTCGATCGCCGCGTGATTCGCGACCTCGAGGGTCAGGTTGCGGCCTCGCACGTCTACACCCGCCCCGCGGACCTCGCTGCGTATGCGTATGACGCATGGGGAGCGTCCGGAGAACGCCAGCTTCCGGACGCCGTGGTCTTCCCCGCCTCGACGGAGGAGGTAGCCGGGGTCGTCAGCGTGTGCGCCGTCCATCGCGTGCCGATCGTGCCTCGCGGCGCGGGCACCGGCTACGCCGCGGGCGCCTCGCCGTCACGTGGCGGGGTCATTCTCAGCCTCGCCCGGCTCAACCGGGTGCTCGGCGTTGAGGCGGAGGCGATGCGCCTCCACGCCCAGGCAGGGGCGATTACCGCCGGCATCCACAAGAGCGCGGCGGCCACCGGCCTGTACTACCCGCCGGATCCAGGCTCTTCAACGACGTCGACGATCGGCGGCAACGTCGCCTGCAATGCCGCCGGCCCCCATACCCTGCGCTACGGCGTCACCGCCGACTTCGTCGCCGGAGTTACCGCAGTCCTCTCCGACGGCAGGGTCGTGCGCCTTGGTGAGGGCGGGGACTCATCGGCATCCGGGCTGCTCGCGCTCATGGTGGGGTCCGAGGGGACGCTCGGCGTGATCACCGAGGTCCTGCTCCGCCTCATCCCAGCGCCCAGGACGCGCTCAACCCTCGCGGCCACGTTCACGGGCATGGATCGCGCCGCGGCGGCCGTGGCTGAGATCAGCGAGGCGGGCATCGTGCCTGCCGCCATGGAGTTCCTCGACGCTGCGGCCCTCGACGCGGTGCGCCGGGCGGGCGGCGGTAATGTCGGTGGCGACGCGGGCGCCCTGCTGATCGTGGAGCTCGAGGGCGACATCGCCGCCGTCGGCGGAGACACCGACGCCGTCTGCGTGGCGATCACACGGGCCGGCGCTTCGCAGCTGCAGCGAGCCACCGAGCCCGGCCAGGCGGAGCGCCTCTGGGCCGCACGCAAAGCCGTGAGCGCGGCGGTCGCCAAGGTGCAGATCGGCAAGGTCAACGAGGACGTCGTCGTCCCTCGCGACCGGGTCGCCGAGCTGATCACGCGCAGCCGGGAGCTCGGCGCCAAGCATGAGCTGCAGGTGGTGAACTTCGGACATCTCGGCGACGGCAACGTGCATGCCACGTTCCTCATCGATCCCCGCATCGCGGGGCAACGAGCCAGCGCCGACGCGGCTGCGGGGGAGCTCTTCGAGACCGTGCTGGAGATGGGCGGCTCGCTCTCCGGCGAGCATGGCGTCGGCGCGGCAAAGCTCGAGTATGTCGAGCGTCAGCTCGGACCGGGGACCGTGGAGTTGATGCGACGCATCAAATCGGCGCTCGATCCCCATCACGTCCTCAATCCGGGGAAGAAGGTCCCCCCGCGTCAGTCCTCGGCCTCGAGCACCGCGAGCAACGAAGCGGCGTAGTCGGTCTCATCGATCCGCCGGGCGAGCTCGCGCCCGTCGTCGACCGGTAACTCCATCGACGCGTCGTAGACGAAGCTGTACACGTTCGAAAGCGTCCAGTCGCCGAAGCCGAGCGACGCCAGGACTCCCGCGAGACGTGGCTCCTGTTCGTCGGCCGCAAAAGTCTCGCTGGCCGCACGGTACAGGGAGCTGAGGTTGCGGTACTCCGTCTCGTACTCCTCGATGAGCGCGGGATCCGCGTCTTCCTCGCGCAGTCGAGCGAGCGTCCGGCGCAACGACTGGATCTCCAGCTGGTACTCGTCCACCCTCCGCCGATTCTAGGCTTCAGCCGGCGCGCAGATTCACCAGATTGCCGACGAGGTGCCCCACCCCGAAGGCAACACCGGCGGCCACCGTCGCAAACGCCAGCTGGCGGAGCGCTGCGCGGACTCGCGAACGCCCGGTGAAGATCGCCACGGTCCAGCCGACCGCAAGCACCGATACCGCCCCGAGCACGATGGATGCGAGGGCTGCGGCCGTTCCAGTGACAAAGAACCAGGGAAGCAGTGGGATCACCGCGCCGATCGAGAAGGTGACGAACGACGATCCTGCAGCCTGCCACGGCGACCCGGTCTTCCCAGGCCTGAGTCCCAGCTCCTCGCGAGCGTGAACTTCGAGCGCGACTTCGGGGTCCCGCATGATCGCTTCGGCGATCCTGCGGGCATCGGCTTCCTCGACTCCCCGAAGCCGGTAGACCGCCGCGAGCTCGTGCATCTCGGCTTCGGGATGGCGCTCGAGTTCGCGTCGCTCCAACTCCAGCTCGCGCTGGAGGAGCTCGGACTGGGCGGACATCGAGACGAACTCTCCCGCGGCCATTGAAAAGGCACCGGCGACGAGCCCGGCGAGTCCCGCGAGCAGGACAACGGCTGCAGGTGGGTTGGCACCCGCCACACCCAGGATCAGCGAGATGTTGGTGAGCAGGCCATCGCTGATCCCGAACACCGCAGCCCGGGCGACCCCACCCTGGACGTCGCGGTGATGGGGACGCGGCGATGCGTGGTGATCGGCTTGGGTTGCCGTTTGAGCCATGCCCGACAGTATGCCCACCGTCGCGCTTTCAGCGTGGGCGGCGCGATCCCTAATAGAAGAGGTGATGCAGCGCGACTGTGGGGATCGCGAGGATCGCGATGATGTTCATGACCTTGATCATCGGGTTGATCGCCGGCCCCGCGGTGTCCTTGCACGGGTCGCCGACTGTGTCACCGGTGACCGCCGCGGCGTGCGCGTCCGATCCTTTGCCGCCGTAGTTGCCCTCTTCGATGTACTTCTTGGCGTTGTCCCAGGCACCACCGCCGGTAGTCATCTGCAGCGCGACGAAGAGACCGACCACGATTGTGCCCAACAACATCGCGCCAAGCGCCTGGGCTCCGAGCACGAATCCGACCACAAGCGGTGCGACCACAGGAAGTAGACCCGGAATGATCATCTCCCGCTGAGCCGCGGCCGTCACCAGCGCGACGCACTTGCCGTACTCCGGCTTGGCGGTGCCCTCCATGATGCCGGGAATCTCGCGGAATTGCCGTCGTACCTCGGTCACCACGCCGCCGGCAGCCCGACCGACCGCGAGCATCGCGAGCGAACCGAAGAGGAACGGCATGATTCCGCCGAGCAGGAGCCCGGCAATCACCGGCGGCGCCGTGAGGTCGAAGCTCACCTTCGGCAGGTGGTTGGCGTTGAGCGTGTTGTTGAGGATGTCCGTGTAGCTGGCGAAGAGGACGAGCGCGGCGAGCCCCGCTGAGCCGATCGCGTACCCCTTGGTGACCGCCTTGGTGGTGTTGCCCACAGCGTCAAGTGGGTCGGTCACCTGGCGCACCGACTCGGGGAGGTCGGCCATCTCGGCGATGCCGCCCGCGTTATCCGTGATCGGACCGTAGGAGTCGATCGCCACGACGATGCCGGTCATGCTCAGCAGTGCCATGGCGGCGATGCCGATGCCGTAGAGACCACCGAGCGCCGCCGACGCGAGGATGCCGACGCCGATGATGAGCACGGGGATCGCGGTGCCCTCCATGCCGATCGCGAGGCCCGCGATGATGTTGGTGGCGTGTCCCGTCTGCGATGCCTTGGCGATGGTGCGCACCGGCCAGAATTGCGCGCCGGTGAAGAACTCGGTGACGGCGACGATGAGCACGGTGATAACGATGCCGATCACCGCGCACCAGAAGAGGTTGAACACCGGGTGATCAAACCCGGCGAGATACCCGCCGTTGTTGAGCAGCACCGTCACCAGCAGGAACCCGGCGAGCGCGACCACCGCAGAGACGATGAGCCCGCGGTAGAGCGCGCCCATGATCCAGGTGCCGCGGCCCATGCGCACGAAGAACGTGCCGATGATCGAGGCGACGATGCTGACCGCGCCGAGCATGAGCGGGTAGAACACGAACACAAGATCCGGTGTGTTCCCGGTCTTGTAGAGCAGGCTGCCCAGCAGCATGGTGGCAACCGCGGTGACCGCGTAGGTCTCGAAGAGATCCGCCGCCATACCCGCGCAGTCGCCGACGTTGTCACCGACGTTGTCGGCGATGACCGCCGGATTGCGCGGATCGTCCTCGGGGATGCCCGCCTCGAGCTTGCCGACCAGGTCGGCGCCGACGTCGGCGGCCTTGGTGTAGATGCCGCCACCGAGGCGGGCGAACACCGAGATGAGGGAGGCTCCGAAAGCGAAACCGACCAGCGCGTTGAAATCCTGGAACAACCCGTACGCGAGCGCAACGCCGATCAGGCCGAAGCCGACGACGAAGAAGCCGGTGACCGCACCTCCCTTGAAGGCGAGCTGGAGTGCGGGATTGATGCCCCCGCGAGCGGCTTCAGCGGTCCGCAGATTGGAGCGAACCGAGATGTTCATGCCAACGTAGCCGGCAGCGCCGCTGAGCAGAGCGCCGATCAGAAAGAGAACACCTGTCTTCCACCCGAGCGTGAAGGTGAGGAACAGAAAGATGACCGCCCCGATGCCGGCGATGATCGTGTACTGGCGGTTGAGGTACGCCTGAGCGCCTTCCTGGATCGCCTTGGCGATCTCCTTCATCCTGTCGTTCCCCTGGGGCTGGCGTACGACCCAGAAGATCAGATAGACGGCAAACAGGAGCGCGAGCAGTCCAGCGGCGCCGATCGGCACCAGAACAGCGCGGTCAAGGGTCGGCATGCGCCAGTTCTCCTAGGGAGTGTGAGTAAGTGCCCGGGCGGCCCTCAACCGCGCCGCCCCGGGGCCGCCAGATTGTACCCGGCCCGTCCTCCTGTTCACCAACGCCTATGCTGAACCCGTGCCGTACGCCACCGGCCTGACCGCCATCGTGATGGTCGGCGATGAGATCCTGAGCGGGCACACGCAGGACACCAACTCGAGCCTGCTGGCGCGCCTGGCATTCACAGCCGGGCGTCCCGTGGCGCATATCGAGGTGGTGGCTGATGACCCGCCGGCGATCGTCGCGGCGATCCGGCGGGCGATCGACACTCCGGAGATATCGCGTATAGCGGTCTGCGGCGGGATCGGCCCGACACCCGACGACCGCACCTTCCAGGCGGTTGCCGACGCGCTCGGCCGGCCGCTCGAGCTCAACCCCCTCGCCTACGCAAACATCGAGGCACTGGCCAAGCGCATGCACGCAGCGGGCTGGATCGAAACACCGGAGGTCTCCGAGGCAAATCGCCGCTGCGCCATGGTTCCGGCGGGGGCGACGGTGCTCACCAACCGGCGGGGTATGGCGCCGCCGCTGGCGATCGATCTCGGTGATGATCGCTGGCTGTTCGTGCTGCCCGGGATTCCCCGCGAGTTCACCACGATCGTCGAGGAAGAGCTGATCCCGCGGTACTTCGCCGGCGCGACCGCCCCAGTGGTGCGCGAGGTGCACTACCGTTCGGTGCCCGAGTCGGAGATGTATGAGCCGATGCTCACGCTCGAACGCGAATTTCCCGACGTCACGGTCGGTTCATATCCGCATGTCGAGCAGCGCGAGCTCGTCATCCGCATAAAAGGCCAGGAATCAGCGCGCGTCGACGCCGCAGCGGCCCGGCTGCGCTCGCTGCGCAGCGACGTCTAGCCCGAGCAGCGGGTCACCCCGCTGCGATCAGACCTTCTGGAGGTTGCGCGCGCGCGGTCCCTTGGGGGAATCGACGATGTCGAACGTCACCTGCTCGCCTTCCTGGAGGGCGTCGAAGTCGACGGTGGTCAGCTCGGTGCGATGAAAGAACACCTCGTTGCCGTCATCTGCGCGGACGAAACCGAATCCACGGTCGGGGATGATCTTCTTGATACGGCCAGCGGTCACGGCATGTCCTCCAGGACTCTTGCTGACACGGACGTCCCACCGCGTTCACGACCACATGTGGGAGTGTTCCCTGTCAGCAACGGGAACCCGCAAAGACCGCGATGGAAGCACCGTAGGATGACGATTTCCGCCGTTCCGGTGCTCACACCAGCATAGCAGGGTGCTCACCTGAGCCGCGCTCCCACGCGGCGCGGAGCTCGTGCAGGCTCTCAGGGAGATTCGCGTAGTAGTCGTCGATGTCGAGGTGCGGGGGCCACGGAGCGGGATCCGAACGCTCACGCTCGCGACGCGCCTGCTCGAGCCAGACGCTCCCAAACGCAGTGGGAGCACCGGAGGCATCAACGACGCCGAGCGCCCGCAGATCCTCGTCGCGGTCAAACGGTGGAACCGATGCAGCGCGAGGTCCGGGATTACTCCACAAGGAGGCCATCAGCCCCGCGCACCCTAGGTCGACGAGCGCATCGATTGCCGCGGCAGCAAACCTACGCACGCGCGCATCGGTGGTGCCTGCGCTCTGGTCACCCGAATCAGCGTCCGGCTGCTCGACGCGGTGTGCACCGAGATGCGCGTTCAATGGCGTCGCGCCAGCAAGTGACTGACAAAGCTGCACGAGAAACGCGGCGGCGGCGGGATCCACAGCGCCGCCGACGTCTGCAAGGGCGCCACGTGCAAGGTCGAGACCAAGGGCATCGACGCTGCCGGCGACGAGGGCGGGCCGCACCGCCCGTGCGATCACCAGGTCATTGGCGCTCAACGAGAGCATGCAACATTGCTCTCGTTCATGGACGCGGGCCGATATCAGGGCGACCCAGTCGCGCAGGTGTTCGATGCGGCGCGGGCGCACACCGCCCGCAGGATCGTGTCCAAGGTCCCACATCGCGATTGCCGGATGTCCGGCGAATGACGCGAGCATCTCGTCGATCCAGCGAACGCTTGCCTCGAGCATCAGTGGGTCGGTGTAGATGTAGCGCGGTCCGCCTGGCTGCGCGACGGCGTCGTAGATTGCACGCACGCCGGTGCGGCGCGCGTCAACGTCGATCGCGTAAGCCGGGAGCATCACGCATCCGCCCAACGCCTGCATGAACATGACAGGTATCACTTGCAGGGACAGATCGGACGCGACCGCTAGGAATCGATCGAAATCACGCAGGCGCGCGGCCTCGACGCGACCGGGTGTGGGCATGAAGGCGTCCCAGAGGAGGTGTGTGCGCACAACGCGATGTCCCGCCGAAGCGATTGCGCGCAGCTCCGCAGCCGTGCGCGCTGCGTCGTACTCGTGCCATACGTAGGGGCCGACCTCCCGCGACCAGTAGGTGACACCGAAGTCGACCGGCTGGCGAGACGCCACATGTGCCGCAGGCGGATCAGTAGACGAAGAGGTCGATGCCTCCGGCGACGGTGATGACCTGGCCCGTGATGTAGCGTGCTTCGGGCGAGGTGAGGAACACGACGGTATGGGCGATGTCCTCAGGCTCACCGGGGCTTCGCATCGCGGTGCGCAAGACCATGCGATCGTTCATCTTCGCGTCTCCCATCTTCCACGCCTCGGTGCTGATGATCCCGGGCGCGATGATGTTCGCGGTGATGCCGAATCGCGCTCCCTCGAGCGCCATCGACTTGCCGAATCCGATGACCGACGCCTTGGTTGCGGCGTACGAGGCCTGGCCGAATCCACCGAGCGTACCGGCGACCGAGGCCATGTAGATCACGCGGCCCCAGCCCCGCTCACGCATGTACGGCCACGCGGCCTTGGTGCAGTTGAACGCGCCGGTCATGTTCACTCGGATATCGCGCTCCCACAGCTCGTCGTTCTGATGCTCGATCTGAGCGATGTGATCGAGCGTGCCCGCGTTGTTCACGAGAATGTCCAGCGAACCGAAGTCCTTCTTGACAGCTGCGAACACCTCGCGTACCTGCTCGCGGTCGGTCACGTCCATCTTGATCGCGGCGGAGCGCCGGCCCATCTGCCGGATCTCCTCGCTCGTCTTCTCCGCGTACACCACGTGCTGCGACGTGAACAGCTGTGCGAGTGCGGACTGTGAAGCCTCCGCCGTCTTTTCGATCGTGGGGTCCGACTCGATGAGGATGTCGGTGACGACAACGTCGGCCCCGGCGCGGGCAAGCGCCAGACAATCCGCCCTGCCCAGGCCGCGCGAGCCTCCTGTCACGACGGCGACCTTCCCGGTCAGATCGAACATGCAACGCTCCTCGAGGTGGTGATGCCGCGATCGATGAGCTTAGCGGGAGGGACTCTCAGCTCGCGGCAGCCACGGGGCCCGTCTGCCGATCGGCGACGACGCTGGGGCCCGCGGAGGCGGTTCGCTCGCCAAGGACGTACCGGCTGATCACCAGACGCTGGATCTCGGCGGTGCCCTCCCAGATCTGATAGATCTTGGCGTCGCGCATGAAGCGCTCCACCGGGTAGTCCTTGATATACCCGTAGCCGCCGAGAATCTGCACCGCATCTACGGTCACTCGCATCGCCATGTCGCCGGCGAAGAGCTTCGCCATCGAGCCCTCGCCGCGCGAGAACGGTAGCCCGTTCATGGCCATCCAGCCGGCACGCCAGGTGAGCAGACGCGCCGCATCGATCTCGGTCGCCATGTCGGCAAGCTTGAAGGCGATCGCCTCGTGTTTGGCGATCGGCTTGCCGAATGCGATCCGCTGCAGCGAGTAGTCGCGGGCGAACTCGAAGGCCGCGCGGGCGATACCGAGGGCTCCGGCTGCGACCATCGGACGGGTTGCCTCGAGCATGATCATGGCGCCGATGGCTCCCGGGCCCGTCGACCTACCGCTCCTGTCGTGGCCGAGGCGTTGGTCGTCGGGAACGAAGCAGTCCTCGAAGATCACTTGCGCGGTGTGCGATGCGCGGACTCCGAGCTTGCGCTCCTTGCGTCCCTGGCGCATTCCCGGGGTGCCCTTCTCGATGACGAACCCGGCGATGCCTGCCGGCCCCAGTGATTTGTCGGTGGTCGCGAACGCGACCTGCACGTCGGCGATACCGCCGTTGGTACAGAATTGCTTGGTACCGTTGAGGACGTACCCGCCGTCCACCTGAGTCGCGGTGGTCTCGAGCGCCAGCGAGTCCGATCCGCTGTTCGGCTCGGTGAGTCCCATCGCACCGATACGTAATTCCTTGGTATCGGTGAGCAGGGTGATGTACTTCCCCTTCTGCTCCTCGGTCCCCATGGCGATGATCGCCGCGCCCGCGAGTCCGGTTGCGCCGATCGACACCGCGATGCCGGCATCGCCCCAGGACAGTTCCTCCTCCCTGACGAGGTTGGTGATCAGATCGATCCCGCCGCCACCGTATTGCTCGGGGAAGCTCGCGGTGGCGTCGAGCCCGAGGGCGTGCGCCTTGCGCATCACCTCCCACGGCGTCTCCTCGTTCTCGTCGTACCGCTCCGCGACCGGGCGCATCTCCCTCTCGGCGAACTCGTGAGCGAGATTGCGGATCTCCTCCTGCTCCCGGGTCAGCGAGAAGTCGAGTCCCATGGTGAGGTCCCTCAGCGTGAGAGCCGGACGGTTGCCCGGCCATTGGTCAACACTCGATCGCCGCGATCCGACGACGCGCCCACCTCAAGAGTAGCGACTCCTTCGGCCTCGTCCACCGCGGTCACGCTCCCGGTGCAGATGATGGTGTCGCCGGGCAGCAACGGCTTGCTGAACCGGCAGGACAGGCTGCGCAGGTTGGCACTCCCGCCTGCCCACGACGAGATGGCCTCGGCGAGAATGCCGAGCTCGAGGAGACCGTGCGCGATGGTCCCCGGCAATCCGACCGAGCGCGCGAAGTCGGCGTCGACGTGGATCGGGTTGTGGTCCCCCGACGCGTCCGCATACGCGTTGATCTGCTCCTGGCTGACCTGCCGCGAGAGTGGGGTCACGGCGTCGCCGACCGACACGGATGACACGCTGAGTGCCGTCATGCGGCTGCTCGGACGATCATCAGCGCGGTGCCGCGGCAGACCACGGCTTGGTCCGCGGGGCGGACCGCTTCCATCGCCAGGCGCACGTAGGTCATGCCGCGCTTGAGGTCGACGCCGACGATCTCGGTAGTCGCGTCGACCACGTCGCCCGCCCGGACGGGCTCCGGCCATTCGAACGACTGCTCCCCGTGAATGAGGCCGGCGAGATCGATCCCGACCTCGGGGTCGGTGAAGAGCTGCGCGAAGGTGGGCGCGAGGCAGTACACCGCGGCAAACGTGGGAGGAACCGCATCGGGGTCGGCCACGGGGTCAGGCCCGGCGATCGCAGCTGCCATCCGTGCTGCGGCTTCCGGGGCTATGCGTTGCCCGGACGCCGTGTACCGCCGTCCGACGTGGGTCTGGTCAGGCACTGCGGCCCTCAGCATTTGACATCCGCGTGAATTATTCCCCCCGGCGGGGAACGCCTGGGTTGTACACGAGCGTCAAAGTTGCAGCGGGCGGGAGCGCATCAAGGCTCGGGTCGGATATCTCCGACCTCGGTGCCAGCCCAGTTGCGGAGCGGGACTCGGGCGAACTGGAGGAGCCGATCGCTGAGCGTCGGGTCGAGGAGATTCAGGCGCTGCAGCATGGCGATCGCCACGACGGGGATCGCGTCGCCGGCACCCGCCTCGAGTTTGATCGCGATCCCAAAGCCATCCGGGCGCGCCACGGCAGCCCAGACCGCCGCGCCGCCGATCTTCGCGGTGAGCCGCGTCCCGGCTTCGGCAAGCAGGGCGGTGTCGAATCGGCGAGTCCCCGCTACCAGGTGCGGGTGCGCGGCCATGGCGTCCTGGCACCGCCGGAACGCGGGGTCGGCATTGGCTGCCGAGAAGCCGCGGGCGATAGCGACCAGCGGCGTTCCGTAGGTGACCAGGCCGCATCCGTCGATCCCGCGCGGAGCCCTGGGCAGGTCGACGCCGAGCATCTCCCCCATCGCCGCGGTCACCGCCTGCTGACAGGGGTGCTCCGCTTCCATATATCCCTCGAGCGGCCAGCCCATCACCGCACACGTCGCCAGCATCGCCGCGTGCTTCCCGGAGCAGTTGTTGTGGATCGGCTGCGGGGAACCGCCCGACGCCAACAGGCGCCGAGCGGTCGTGTCGTCCGACGGAAGTTGTGGTCCGCAGCCGAGCGCCGTCTCCGGCACATTCGCCTTGGCCAGCAGGCCCCGCACCGTCTCCAGATGCTCGTCCTCGCCCTGGTGAGACGCGCACGCGATCGCCACCTCGGCATCCGTCGCCCCGAGTGGACCGGCCGCTAGCCGAACGAAGGGAAGCGCCTGGAGCGGCTTCACACAGCTGCGCAGCGTGGTCACGATGGCGGGATCTCCCGCGTTGGCGAGCACCTTGCCGGTCGGGTCGGCGACCGCCACGTGACCCCGGATCCGCGCCTCGACGACGCCGCCACGCCACACCGTCGCGAGGATCGGAGGTTCCTGTGTGGCCACGCCAACACTTTGACGTCGGAAAGCTGATTCTGGTACGGTCGCCCGCGATCCACCGGGGTGGAGGCCTGATACCCGGGCATCGGCAGCATCACTGCGTTTGGCGAGGGGAGCAGCTATCGCGACACACGTCCATCGCTTGGTGCGACACCTCTGGGTGCTCGCTGTAGCGGCACTGCTCGTGGTGCTCCTCGCGCGACCAGTGGCAGTCACTGCGCCACCGATGCTCCGAAACTCTGCCGCCATTCAGATCAATGCAGTCGTCGAGAATGCGCCGGCGGTGACCGCCCTTGCGGTGAAACCCGCTCGGACGATCGTTGTCCAGCTCGGCCAGTCGGTGGCCATGCTCTCGACCGAGTTCGGCGTGACCGAGTCGACCATCCGCTGGGGCAACCGGCTCAGTCCGTCGACAATCCCAGCGCCGGGCTCAACGCTGCTGATTCCGCCTGGGCCCGCGGCCCTTGTGGAGGTGCTCCCCGATGAGACCCCCACGCGCTTTGCTGCCCGGCTGCACCTCGATCCCGCAGTGATCCTCGAGTACAACGCACTCAGTAACAACGCGCCGATGGCCGGTGGGTCGTATCTCCAGGTGCCGATGGCCCGCGCCCCGAGCGGATCGCTCATCGCTTCGTATTTCGTTGACGCGCAGGGCGGCACCCCCGGCGTCCCCGCCTCCACCCCACTCGTCGACACCTTCCCGTACGGACAGTGCACCTACTACATCGCCAGCCGTCGCGCCGTCACGTGGGGCGGTAACGCGGGCGACTGGTGGTGGTCCGCCCGCGGTCACCGCCCCGAGGGAGAAGTGCCCGTCCAGGGAGCGATCGTTGTCTTCAACATCGGTTGGGTCGGACACGTTGCCTACATCGAGCACGTGAACCTCGATGGCACCTTCCTCATCTCCGAGATGAACTACAGCGTCGGAGGAGGAGGATGGGGTCGCGTCGACTACCGCACCATCAGCCCTTCCGTCCAGTCGATCCTCGGATACATCTACTGAGCACTTCGCGCGCGGGCAAGACGTAGTGGTGGGGCGAAACGGGGGACCCGGCCTCTCTGCTTAGCTGGTCGCTCGCTCGTTCGCGCAATCCGATTATCGCGCTCTCTCGCTCGCTCCCAAATGCGCGACGAGTCCGGATCCCCCGTTTCGCCTAGTACTCGTTGTGCCGTTGGCTCGTTGGCGCGATAACCTCCATACACTCCGTGCGTGCTGTTCCGGTATCTCCTTACGGAGCTACGGCGACCCGCGTGCTGGGCGCGAGGGAGGGACAGGGGCTCGCAGCGCATTTGGGAGCGAGCGAGCGAGCGCGATAATACGATTGCGCGAACGAGCGAGCGACCAGCTAAGCGAAGAGCCCCTGTCCCTCCCTCGCGCCGTACCACAACGCGAGGCGACTAAGCGAAGGTTACCCAGAGAAGCGGTAACCGATCCCAGGTACGGAGTGGATGTAGGTGGGCTTTTCTGCGTCGGGTTCGATCTTTCTGCGGAGCCTGTAGACGTGGGCGTCGACGGTTCGGGTCTCGATCTCGACCTCGTAGCCCCAGACGCGGCGGAGCAATTCTCCGCGGCTCATCACCTGACCGGGGCGCGACGCGAGGAGTGCAAGGAGATTGAACTCGGTGAGCGTGAGCATCACTTCCTCGCCGTCGCGGAACACCTGACGGCGACCGAGATCGATGGTGAGTCCTGGGAATTCGAAGCGATCGCGAGGCTGTTCTTGCGCAGAGATCTCACTGCGACGCAGGTGGGCGCCGATGCGCGCCATCAACTCGCGGACCTCGAATGGCTTGGTCACATAGTCGTCGGCGCCGAGCTCGAGCCCGACCACGACGTCGATGGTGTCGCTCTTCGCCGTCAGCATGATGATCGGCACGCGCGCGCCCTCCGCACGCAGGCGACGGCACACGTCGAGACCGCTCATCCCCGGAAGATTGACGTCGAGAATGATGAGGTCGGGGTTCTGCTCGCGGGCGAGGTTGAGACCCTCGACGCCGGTTGCGGCCTCGATGAGCGTGTGGTTCTGCGCGCTGGTGGCAAGCCGAACCACCTCGCGACTTGGCGGGTCGTCCTCGACGATGAGGATAGTTTTCCCGGCTCCGCTCATCAGTTGGGCACCTCGATGAATGTTGAGATGCGCTTCACGAAGTTGGCCACCTCGATTGGTTTGGTGATGTAGCCGGAGCAACCGGCCGCGAGTGCTTCCTGTTCGTTGCCTTTCATGGCATTGGCTGTGAGAGCCACCACGGGTACCCCAGACGTCTTTGGATCGGCCTTGAGGATCCGGGTCAGAGTCAGGCCGTCCATCCCGGGCAGCTCGACGTCCATGAGCACAAGATCGTAGACCTTGGACCGCACCTTGTGGAGCCCCTCCTCGCCGTCGACCGCAATATCGACGTCGAAGCCGCTGCCGAGCAGGACCATCTTGGCCAGGTCACGGTTGCTGGCGTTGTCCTCGACGAGCAGGATGCGGTTGTGACGGTGCCCGTTGAGCACCTCAATTCCTGCCAGAGGTAGCCGGAACGTGAAGACCGATCCGCGACCGGGATCGCTCTCGAGCGAGATGCTGCCGCCATGCAGGTCCACGAGCCTGCGGGTGAGCGAGAGGCCGAGCCCCGTGCCCTCGACCTGCCGGGTCGTGGCGTGGTCCAGCTGATAGAACTCGTCGAAGATGCGCGTCTGGTGCTCGAGCGGGATGCCCACCCCGGTGTCGCCGACGTCGACGATCAGGTTCTCGGCATCGGCATGCGCCGACACCCAGACCTTGCCACCCTGCGGTGTGAACTTGATGGCATTGCTCAGCAGGTTGTAGAGCACCTGCTTGAACTTGCTCTTGTCGGCGCGGACCTCGAGGTGGGATGGGACCACGTCGATGCTGAGGTCGATGTCGCGCCGCTCACTCAGGGAGCGGATCACGTTGTGGACCTCTTTGACAGCATCCTGGACGCCGAAGCGGTCGTAGGAGAGCTCCATCCGTCCCGCCTCGATCTTGCTCAGGTCGAGAACATCGTTGACCAGCTCGAGCAGATGCTTGCCGGATGCGTGGATGTTCTGCAGGCACTCCTGGCGTTGCTGCGGGGTGAGATCGACGAGGTTGTCCTTGAGGATCTCACTGAATCCGAGGATGGCGTTGAGCGGCGTGCGCAGCTCGTGGCTCATATTGGCCAGGAACTCGCTCTTCAGTCGCGAGATCTCGGCGATCTGCGCGTTGGCCACCTCGACCTCGCGCTTCTGAGTCGCGATCTCGCCGAGCTGGGCGCGCTGCGCGGTGTACAGCCGTGCGTTGTCGATGCTGATCGCAGCCTGGCTGGCGATGATCCGCATCAGCGCCTGCTCGATGCTCGTGAACGGCTGCACCTCGCGCCGTGCGAGCGTCAGAGCTCCCACCAGCCGCTGTGGCGACTCCAACGGCATCACCAGGCACGATCGAGGCGCGTACGCGAGGCCAAGGGTCTTGAAGCGTCGATCCTTGGTTGCGTCGGCGACCGAGACGAGTTTGCGTTGCTGCGCCGCCCAGCCGACGATGCCCTCGCCGAGTTCAAAACGCGCGACCTGACCGAGGTTGTCGGTGAATGGAAACGTCGCAATCGCTGACAGGGCACGACCGTCCTCGTCGAGAAGGAACACCGTAGCCGCATCGCAGTCGACGAGATCGGCGGCGGCCTTGAGCATGAAGTCGATAGTCTCTTTGAGTTCCAGACTCGACGTGAAGAGGTTACCGACCTGGCCCAGGAGGTCGACAATGACCTTGTCGTCCATCGCAGACCCGAGTATACCCGCGAATTTCTGCCCCGGCGGACTGTCGTGCAATTGCAATCGATCCAGCGCAGCACTCATGACCGGCGTCTTTGCAACTCCTCGACAAGGGCAGGAAGGACTTTCAAGGCGTCGCCGACGACGCCGAGGTCTGCCAATTTGAAGATTGGTGCGTTCTCGTCTCTGTTGACGGCAACAATGGCCTTCGCTCCCTTCATTCCGACCGTGTGCTGCATCGCGCCGCTGATACCGAACGCGAGGTAAACGGCAGGTTTGACGGTTTTGCCGGTCTGACCGACCTGCATCGCGTACGGCACCCACCCCGCATCGACCACTGCCCGGCTGGCGCCGACCGCGGCATTGCCGAGCACTGACGCGAGCTGGTCGAGGAGCTCGAAGTTCTTCGGGTCACCGAGCCCCCGGCCGCCGCTGATGACGATGGACGCCTCTTCGAGCTTGGGCCCGGCGGCCACGTCAGCGACCCTGTCGGTCACACGTGCGGCCCGATGCTTCTCGTCGATCGGGGCGGTCACCGGCGACACCGTCGCCGGGCCCCCACCGGTCGGCTCGGCTGGGAACGATTTGGGCCGGATGATCGCAATCGCCGGTCCTGAGGATTCGAATCGCGTGGTCACGTCGAGGGTCGCACCGAATACCGAGGACTGCACCGCCACACCGTCCTCGCTACTCAGGTCGAGCCCGTTGGCGATGACCGGGACGCCCAGCTTGGCGGCCAGCCGTCCGGCGACGTCGCGGGAGTTGTAGGTCATCCCGAAGAGCACGAGATCCGGCTTGTGCTCCTCGATGAGGGTCGCGAGGGCATCGGCGGCGGGGCCGCCGAGGAGCAGGTCGGCCCAGAGCGGATCGGTGCCGGCGTACAGGGTGGTCGCCCCGTGCGCGCCCAGGTCCACCGCCGCCTGAGCGGCGTCGGGCGCGAAGGCGACGGCTTCCACCGTGGATGCGAGGGAGCGAGCCCTGGTCAGCAGCTCGAGCGCCACCGGCGCCGGCTTGCCGCCCGCGATCTCGACGAACACCCAGATCTTGGCCAGGGACATCGGTCAGATCACCTTCTTCTCGGCGAGGAACTCGACGATCTTCTTGTAGCCCTCGCCGTCGTCCTTGACGATCGAGCCGGCAGCACGCTGTGGCGCGGGCTCCACGCTCGTGATGCTCTGACCCGCTGTGCGGCCCCCGGCACCGTCGAGGCCCAGGTCGCCGGGGGTCACCCGGTCGAGTGGCTTCGACTTGGCGCCCATGATCCCCTTGAGCGAGGGGTAGCGCGGTTCGTTGACGCCGGCGGTCACGCTCACGACGGCCGGGAGGCTCGCCTCGACGAGATCGAATCCCGCCTCGGTCTGGCGCTTCACCTTGAGGGTCGTACCATCGACCTCGACCGTCTTCGCGAAGGTGACCGCCGGGACGTCGAGAAGCTCCGCGATCATCTGCGGGACAACGCCGGTATACCCGTCCGTCGATTCGGTGGCGGTGATCACGAGATCGAATCCTTCGCGGCGGATCGCCGCTGCCAGGACTCGAGCCGTGGTCAGCGCGTCGGACCCTCGCAGACCGTCATCGCTGATCAGCACACCTTTGCCGGCGCCCATGGCCAGCGCCTTGCGCACCGCATCAAGGCCCCTCTCGGGCCCCATGGACACGACGGTGACCTCGCCGCCGTGTGCCTCGACGAGCTGAAGGCCGGCCTCGACTCCAAACTCGTCGCCCGGATCGAGAACGACCTCCACCCCATCCCGCTTGAGCAGATGGGTGGTCGGGTCGAGCTGTCCGGTGGTGTTTGGGTCGGGGATCTGCTTGACGCAGACGACGACCTTCATGCGCGCCTCCGTGATTGCTGTCCGGGATCGAAACTCTACCGCACCCATGTCCGAATTCCCGGAACTGGCACGCCATTGCAACCGATCAGCGCCGGCCCAGTGACGCCGCGACCAGCCCAAGATCCGCTGATTCCGCGAAGGGGACCCGCACCGCCTGGGGCTGGGTGGCGGAAACCGCGGTCCCAAGCAGGCCGGCGCTCCAGCGCGAATCGGTGACCGCGACGATCCCGTAGTGGTACCGCCGGCCGGCCAGCCATTCCTCCCACGACTCCGCCCCGGTGACTGCCTCGATCCCCGAATCGCCCAGCTCGTCTGGTCGGTTCACCGGCTCGCCATCGATCGATGCCACCGTCCATCGGGCCCTCGGCCACCGAAGGGCGGCATCCCTGATCCGATCGTGCAGCCGGCGCTGCTCGCTGGCCCCCTGCACGTCGGGCCTGGGGCCGGTGAGCACGAGCACGCGCTCGCAGCTGATGGCATCACGTCCCGCCAGGACTCCACTCGGCTCGAGCCGCCGGCTCTCGGGCGGACGGCGATCGAGGACCGAGCGCCACCTGGCACGGAGCAGGCGTCGATTACGCTCCACCCGAGCCGCATTGATCCCAGCGGTGCCCGACGCACCCCGCACGTGCTCCACCACGGACCGCGGCTGGTACACCACGCGGCCGTGGCGGGCGGCGAGCGCGAGACACAGATCCACGTCTTCGCAGTACATCGGCGCGAAGTGGGGATCGAAGCCGCCGACGGCGATGAACGCTGAGCGCCGGACCAGGAGGCACGCGGCCGAGGCGTAGTCCACGGTGCGTCGAAAGAGGTATTCGGGCCGGCCCGGCGCATCTCCGTCGCCGTAGTTGCGGACTCGCGCGTCCCGCCAGACGATCGACCCGGCTTCCTGGAGCCGTCCGTCCGGATAGAGGAGCTTCGGTGCCACCGCTGCCACCCCAGCATCGGCATCGACGATGTCGATGAGCGGCGCGAGCCAGCCGGCCCGAACCCACGCGTCACTGTTGAGGAGAAGCAGGTACCGGCCCCTCGCCATGGCGGCTCCCTGGTTGTTCGCGGGTCCGAAGCCGAGGTTGGCCGGGTTGCGAAGGATGGTCGCCCCGGCCACCCGGTCGAGCTCGGTGACAGTCCCGTCCGTCGAGGCGTTGTCGACGATCACCACCTCGTAGCGCGGCTCTGTGAGCCCTGCGAGCAAGGTGAGCGCCTGCCGGGCGAGGTCCCAGCGGTTGTGGGTGACCATGACCACGGTCACGTCCGGGCGGTCGACCTCCGGGAACCGGATCACGTACGGCGCCGCTGCCACCGTTGATATCCCTCCCGAAATGGTCGCGCGAGGCGGTGCTCCGGTGACGCCTGCAGATGCTCGAGCTCCGCCTGGAGGCGGGAGAGCTCAGCCTCGAGCGCGGTTCGCTCGTCGACCAGTCGCTGCTGGAGGATCGTTATCGCCGAATCCACCGGGTCGGGAGGCCTGGTGGCGCTGGTCAGACCCGACCGCTTCGGCAGGCGGGCGGCGAGCTCGGCAAATGCGGCGTCGAGAGTGGCCGCTGCCTCATCGATATCGATCGGCGATCCCCCGGCGAGCAACGCAGCCATTCGCGCCGGCAGGTCGCCGGGGAATACGGGAATGGCTGGGTGGCTTCGGACGCCGGCGGGCCCCACCATGGCGGTCGGGGTTCGCAACGCGGCGCCCAGGTGTGCCCCGGACGGCGACGTCGCGAGCACGGCGGCCGCTCCGGACATCGCCGCGGCGACGTCGTCAAGCGAGGCCCAGGTGGGGAGGTGATGGACGCGCTCGGCGATCAGCCCCTCGACCCGGAGCATCCCCGCCGGAGGCAGGCCGGCCGGATCGAGGCTGAGGACGATGACCGAGAGAGCCGGGTCCGACCGCAGGGCTCCGGCCACAGCGTCGGTGACGTGCGCAGCGATGTCCGGAGACTCGAAGCCTCCCGTGACCTCCACCACCAGGCGGCGGTTTGCGGTGAGCGCCCCGCACATCCGGAGCAGATCCGCGCGTTTGCGCAGCACCTCGCCATCGAACACGTGGGAGGCGAGCAGCAGCGGATCTCCCGAGAGCGCCACGTCTCCCCCCAGCCGTTCCTGGGTGGAGCGATTCCGCACCCACACATCCCGGCCTTTGAGATCGCGGACGTCGGCGTCCGGATCGTCGGAGACGCCGACCGCGAACCAGATAACCTTGTCCGCCCCTGGGAGGCCGGCTCGCGTCCCCGCGAGCGCGAGTGCTGCGACGCCTCGCTCAGCGATGCGCTCCCGCGCCACGGCGTATCGCCTCGCCCAGGCTCCATCTCCGGCGAGGACGTCGCCCGCGATGACCAGGGCATCGACATCGAGTCCGTTGTGCCCGGCAACCGCGGGGAGCGCACGAGCCGGACGCCCCTCGTCCCCAGGGATCGGATGCTCGGCGCCGAAAGGAGCAAGTGCGACCAGCTCGATGTCGGGACGGCGACGGCCGAGTTCGCGTTCGACCACGCGGCGCAGCGCCACCTCACCAAGGTCCCCCGTATCGAACGCTCCGAAGAGCCCGACTACCGGCCTGTCAGCGGCACCGTCCACGTGATGCCTCCGTGTTGCAAGCGGATCGGGCGGGGGCCCAGGTCTCAGCCATGGCTCAGGGAACGCGCGCCAGTGACCGCCAAGAATGAGGGCACCGTCACGATAGAACAAGTAGCGCGCAAAGGAGCAGCAGGATGTTGGGAAATTCCGTCGCGGTAAAGAGGCTCGCGATGACCGCCGTTGCATTCGCGGTCGTCGCGGTCGCGGGGGTTGCCACGGTTTCCATCATCCCGGCGCTCGCCGCCGGCGCGTCTGCCGGCAACGCGACCACGCTTGGCACGGCGACCGCAAGCGGCGGGCAGGGCGCCAGGGCCATAGCGACCCGACGGATTGCGCTCGCACTCTTCCGGGCGTCGGTTGAGCAGACCGGGCTCAGCCGCACCACCGTACTGAAGGACCTCCTCGGGGGCGAGACCCTCGCCCGAATCGACGGCTCCAAGGCTCAGGCGGTCGAGAGCGCGGTCATGACCAAGATCAGCGCCCGCCTGGCAAAGGCCGTGTCCAAGGGCACGATCACCAACGCGCAAGCCACCGCTCTGGGCGCAGCCGCGACTGCAGGCATCGCCAAGTTGATGAACCTGGATCTCAGCACCTACATCCACGTCCGTTTCGGCGACTTCCCCAGGACGCCTGCGATAACGCCATCCACTGCTGCCACGACAGGATCAAGCCTCCCCCTCTGATCCGGGCCGGCGGCCCGGCAGTCTATCCGGGCACCCCGGGTAGACTGCCCCGATGCCCAAGAAATACAGCGCCGCCGAGCAGGTCATCGACCCGGCTCACCGCTACGTCGCGACCATCACCACCGACCGCGGCGACATCGTCGTAGCCCTCGACACGGCTCGCGCGCCGAAATCGGTCAACAACTTCGTGTTCCTGGCCCGCGAGGGCTTCTACGACGGGCTCACGTTTCACCGGATCGTCGATAACTTCGTGATCCAGGGCGGCTGTCCGGAAGGGACCGGGCGCGGCGGCCCCGGATACCGCTTCGATGACGAGCCGGTGCAGGGAGAGTACGAGGCGGGCGCGGTCGCGATGGCAAACTCCGGGCCGAACACCAATGGCTCGCAGTTCTTCATCTGCACAGTCGACGACCGCCACAAGCTGACCAAGTCGTACAACCTCTTCGGTCAAGTCGTCAAAGGCGTGGACGTTGTCGGATCGATGCGCCAGAACGATGTGATGCGGTCGGTGACGGTCACCGAGGAGTGATGGCTGAACCAGGGCTCCGGCTCATGGCGGTGCACGCGCACGCCGACGACGAGACGATCACGATGGGTGGCACGCTCGCGACGCTCGCCGACCTCGGCGTCCGCACCTGCGTGGTCTGCTGTACCGACGGCAAGCTGGCCACGATCGTCGACCCGGACATGCCCGAGGAGACCACTCGTCCGCGCCTCGCTGAGATTCGCGAAGCCGAACTGCGCGACGCTTGCAGCATCCTTCGCGTCGACGAGGTCGAGTTCCTCCGCTACGGCGATTCGGGGATGGCCGACACGCCGACCAACCAGCTCCCCGGCGCCTTCTGGATGACTCCGCTCCACGAGGCGGCGGGCCGCATCGTCGCCGAGATCCGCCGCTTCCGGCCGCAGGTTGTGGTCACGTATGACGGCAACGGCGGATACGGTCATCCCGACCACATCCAGGCGCATCGGGCAACCCTGCTGGCGGTCGAGGCGGCCTACCTCCCCACGCTCTACAAGGACGCCGGGGAGCCCTGGCGAGTCGAGAAGCTGTACTACACCGCGTTCCCCAGGGCCGAGTTCGTGCGCATCGTGGAGATGGCGAAACACGCCGGGACAGAAACGCCATTCGGCGAGGAGGATCCCGACAAGATGCCCTTCTTGACCCCCGACGAATGGGTGACCACGACCATGGACTGCAGCGCGGTGGTTGCCCGCAAACGCGAGGCGTTGCGAGCGCATCGGAGCCAGATCTCAGCCGACTGGCCGCAGCTCACCATCTCCGACGAGGTCGCTGCGCAGTTCGCCACCGAGTTCTACCAGCTCGTGATCTCGCGCGCGCCCGCTGTGCTTCCCGAGACCAACCTTTTCGCCGGAGTCTCCCCGAGCTAGCTCCGCTCCAGCACCATCGCGATGCCCTGGCCGCCGCCGATGCAGAGTGCGGCGACGCCGAGGTGCGCGTCGCGCTTGACCATCTCGTGCAGCAGAGTCACGAGGATGCGGGTGCCACTGGCGCCGATCGGATGGCCGATCGCGATGGCCCCGCCGTTCACGTTGAGGCGCTCCTGCGGCACCGCCAGCTCGCGACCGACCGCGACAGCCTGCGCGGCAAACGCTTCGTTGAGCTCGAAGAGGTCGATGTCGCGCAGCTCGACACCGGCCCTCTGCAACGCGGAGCGCACCGCCGGCACAGGTCCCATCCCCATGATCCGTGGCGCCACGCCCGCGCTGGAGTACCCACGAATCCGTGCCAGGGGCACACGGTTTTCGGCCTTGGCGCGCGACTCGCTCATCACCACGACGGCAGCCGCTCCGTCGTTGATGCCGCTCGCGTTCCCCGCTGTGACCGTGCCGTCCTTGGCAAACGCCGCGCGCAGCATGGCGAGCGACTCTGCGGTGGTGCCGGCTCGCGGGTGCTCGTCGGTGTCGATGAGCACCTCCTCCTTCTTGCGCTGCACCGGCACGGCGACGATCTCGTCCTTGAACCGGCCGCTCTTGATCGCCGCCTCCGCCTTTTGCTGCGACCCGGCCGCGAAGACATCCTGATCCTCTCGAGACACCTCGAACTCCCGCGCGATGTTCTCCGCGGTGCTGCCCATGTGACAGTCGTCGAAGGCGCACCAGAGACCGTCGCGGATGATCTCGTCGACGAGCTGTCCGTGTCCAAGGCGGTAGCCGTAACGCCCGTTCTCCATCAGGTAAGGCGCCCGCGACATGTTCTCCATCCCGCCGGCGACGAGGCAGTCAGCATCGCCGGCGCGGATCGCCTGAGCTGCGAGCGCCACTGTCTTGAGCCCGCTGCCGCACACCTTGTTGATGGTTGTGGCCGGGACACTTTCGTCGAGTCCGGCGCCCACCGCCGATTGGCGCGCGGTGTTCTGGCCGAGACCTGCCTGGAGCACGTTGCCCATCAACACCTCGTCGACAGTGTCGATACCGGCGCGGCGCAAAGCTTCCTCGACCGCGATCGACCCGAGCCTGGTTGCCGGAACGTCGACGAACGCACCGCCGAAGGTCCCTACCGGAGTGCGCACCGCGCTGACGATGACCGCAGCTTCCATATCACCACTCTACGCTGGGGTCCGCAACGGCAGCGGAGGCTCCGCGCCGAACGTGCTCGCGTACCGTGCGCGGAAGGATTCGGGGGTGAAGTGATGCGACTGCGGTCCGCGCTCCCCGACGACGTAGGCCGCCGCCACCGATCCCATTCGGCCGGCGACTTCGGCTGCGGCGCCGGCGCGAAATCCGGTGAGCAGCCCGGCGATGTACGCGTCACCGGCGCCGGTCGGATCAACGGGAACGTCCACCACCGCAGGCGGGATCTGTGCCACTCCTTCGGGGGAGTGGATCTCGCTCCCTTCCGCACCCTTGGTCACCGCGACCACCCGCTGAGCCCCCATCTCGCTGATGGTCAGACCGGTTCGCTCTCGGATCATCTCGAGCTCGTAGTCGTTGCCGGCGACCAGCCATGCCTGGTCGAGGCCGGCGCGCAGGACCTCGTCCGGTAACGCGGGGATCTGCTGTGCCGGCACGAAGACCAGGCGCGCGCCAAGCGTCCCCGCCTGCTCGATGTGCAGCGCCATGGCGCCCGCGTCATCGGCGCCCACCACCACCTCGGAGACGTCCCGGAGCACGCCGAGGTCGACCCCGGCCGCGCGCGACATGGCACCGGGGTGGAACGCGGTGATCTGATTGCCGTCCAGGTCGGTGGTGATGAACGCGGTCGCGGTGTCGATGTCATCGCACCGGAGCACCGCCGACGTGTCCACGCCCTCAGCCTCGAGGGCTGCCGCGAAGCCGTCGAAATCGTTGGCGCCGACCGCTGCGCAGAGCAGGGGTCGCTCCCCAAGCATCGCCATCGAGTACGCGATGTTCGATGCGGTCCCACCACGCCGCCTTTCGAGGTGGTCGACGAGGAACGCGACGTTGAGCAGGTGGGTCTTGTCGGGCAGGATGTGATCGCCGAATCGACCCTTGAACACCATGATGGTGTCGAAAGCGACCGATCCGGTCACGGCGGTTCGTCCCACGGCCGGGGCAGGATAGCCAGCACGCGGTGCCCGCCGCTCCGAGAGCAGCGACAATGAACCCGATGGCGCTCCACGATATCGGACGCGAGGCGACCGCTCAGAGCCCGCTCAACCGTCTCACCCGTACGCAACCGGCAGCCGAGGAGACGGCGCTCGTCGACGCGGTCGAGGTGTACCACCGCACCTACACAACCATCTTGCGGAGCAGTGGCGAGACCCAGCTCCGGGTCTTCGAACACTCCCACAAGGCCATGGGCTCGAGCCTGCATCCCCTCGCGGGCTCCGCGGAAATCGATCTGGGCGCGTTCCTCTACGCGATCCGGCGGCTCCCGGATGCGATCTTCAGCGCCCGCATCGTCGTGATGGGTCAGTCCGCTGAAGTCTTCGCTCAACGCGGCTATCGCCCGTTCAGCGAGTGGGCCGAGGTGAGCGCCCCGGGGCGGCGGCGCCGCTGGTACGACGATGGAAACGGCACCCTTGCTGTGCTCATTTCGAGCGCTTCGGACGTGGACGACCTCATCCCCACCATGGTCGCGCTCCAGCTCGAGTGGAAGAAGCTGCGCGTCGCTCTTCGCGGGTCCGGGATAGAGGACATCGAGCAGGCGAGCCCGGCGGCGGTAGCGGCCGCGTGCGGCGGGCTCGAGGACGACTGGCTGCAGCTGCACGAGATCTGGGGGGTGCGCTTCGGTGCCCGTCTCGCGGAGATCGCCGAGCGATCGATGGCGCTGCGGGTGCGCATGCTCGGCGGCACCCAGGTCGGCTACGCGCGGGTCACGCGTCGATGGTGGCAACAGGTGACCGGGCTGATGCGCTCAGAGTCGCTCCTCGACCGCCCCGTCTATTTCGTGAGCAGCAACTCGCACGCGATCGCCAATCTGCTCACCGGGGTCGCTCCCCGTCATGCCGACGAACTCGCCGAGGCGGTCGAGCGTGACGGCTCAGCCGAGCTGCGCGAGGAGCTGCAGCGCTTTCGTGATGGCACTGCGCAGGGCAACTGGAACAACTTCCTCTACTACGTTGCCCGGGAGCGGCTTCGGCTGCTCCCCGATGCCGAGCGCGTCGCACTCCGCCGCGAGGAGCGGGACGCGGGTGCGCTGAACGTCACCAGCCGGACGGCGCTTGATGTGGCCGCACAGGTGGTCCCGCTGGATCGCCTGGCGCCGGCGCGGTTCGATGAGCGGGTGTTGCCCGTCGAACCGAAGGTGCTAGCCACGAGCCGGGCGGTGATCGTCAACATCGACTACCCGCTCGGACTCGCCGCGTACAACATCCTCCGTGAGGTGGCGGAAACCGTCGACCTACGCGGTGTGTACGTGCTCGGCAAGGCCGCGACCCTCAACGCCGACGTCGGTGATGTGATGATCAGCAGCGTCGTCCACGACGAGCACAGCCGATCGACATACTGGCTCGACAACGCATTCTCGGTGTCCGACATCGCGCCGTACCTGCGCTTCGGCAGCGGCCTGGACAACCAGCGTGCGGTGAGCGTGAAGGGGACCTTTCTGCAGAATCGCGGCTACCTCGACTTCTACTACCGAGAGGCGTTCACGGTGGTTGAGATGGAAGCAGGGCCATACTGCAACGCCGTGTACGAGATGGCCCAGCCTGCCCGGTACCCCACCGGCGAGCCGGTCAGCTTCTCCAAGCTGCCGATCGATTTCGGCGTGATCCACTACGCCTCGGACACTCCGTACACGCAGGCGCGCACCCTGGGCGCGCGCGGTCTCTCCTACTTCGGAATGGATTCGACGTACGCGTCGTCGGTCGCCATCGTGAGGCGAATCATCGCCCGCGAGGGCGCGACAGGGCAGTAGCCGCGCTTGTCCCTGGTCAGCCTTCGCGACGTGGGTGTCGCCTTCGGTGCAGAGAGCGTGCTCGAAGGTGTGACGTTGCGCGTGGAGCAACGACAGCGTATCGCCGTCGTCGGCGCCAATGGCGCAGGCAAGACCACGCTGCTCACACTCATCAGTGGCGCCCGGGAACCGACCAGAGGAGAGGTCGAATGGCAGCGTGGGCTGCGCATCGGCTATCTGCCCCAGGACGCTCCCGAGCCCGTCGCCGAGACCATTCTCGATGAGGTGATGGCGTCGCGCGAGGACCTTGCCGCGATGCACCACGAGATGACCACGCTCGAGCCTTTGCTCGGCGACAGCACCCGGCCGGACGCGGACACGCTGTTGCAGCGGTACGGCGATGTCCAGCACCGCTATATCGACCAGGGAGGCTACGAGCTCGAGGCCAACGCTCGTGAGGCTCTGGGTGGACTCGGGCTCGACACCGCAACGCAGCAGCGGCATCCGTCACAGTTGAGCGGCGGGCAGAAGCGCCGCCTCGAGCTCGCCAAGCTGCTTGTCCAGGACGCCGATCTCCTGCTCATCGACGAGCCGACCAACCACCTCGACCTGACCGCCATCGAGTGGCTCGAGGACTTCATGCGCGGCGTCTCGACCGCATTCGTGCTCGTCTCGCACGACCGCCGCTTTCTCGACAACGTATGCACACAGGTGGTCGAGGTCGCGGGTGGCACCGTCGAGGAATACCCGGGCAATTACACGCAGTACACAAAGCTTCGGGTTGAACGGCGCGAGCGCAGTCGGCGCGAATTCGCAGCGCAGAGGGCGTACATCGATCACCAGGAGGAGTTCATCCGCAAGTACAAGGCCGGCCAGCGCGCGCGAGAAGCCCGCGGCCGCCAGACGCGCCTCGACCGGCTCGAGCGGGTCGACCCGCCGATGGTCGACCGTCGACCGCGGTTGCGCTTCGCCAGCGCGCCGGCTTCGCGCGTCACCCTCAAGGGGGTGGGCCTCGTCGTCGGCAGGGACGCGCCGCTCCTTCGCGTGCCTCCGGTGACGATCGTCCCCGGTGAGCGCATTGCCGTCATCGGACCCAACGGCAGCGGCAAGTCGACGCTGCTCCACACCCTTGCGGGCGATCTCCCACCGCTCGAGGGAACGCTGACGCTCGGCCCGCGCAGCGTGCGCCGGTTGTATCGCCAGGACCTCGGCCAGTCCACTGAGCACGGTGCCGCCGACGTTCCCGCGGGCGACGACGAGCGCACCGTCCTCGCCGACCTGCTCGCAACTCACCCGGTCGGCGAGGAGCGCGCCCGGACGCTGCTCGGATCACTCCTGTTCAGCGGCGACGACAGTCTCAAGCTCGTCGGCGACCTCAGTGGGGGCGAGCGCGCGCGCCTGATGATGGGCAAGCTCGCCATCGAGGAGACCAACCTCCTGCTCCTCGACGAGCCCACGAATCACCTCGACATCCCCGCTCAGGAAGTCCTCGAGGCTGCCCTGGTGAAGTATCCCGGCGCGATGGTGCTGGTGACCCACGACCGCGCTCTGATCGATGCCGTGGCGACGCGCACCTGGGCAATCGAGGACGGTGGCATCCGCGAGGTCCTTGGCGGCTATTCCGACCTGCAAAAGGCGCGGGAGCGCGAGCGCCGCCGGTGAGCGTCGCCGCGACGCGAGAACGCCCTCCCGCTCCGGGGGTCGCGCTCGTGGTCGCGACCGTCGCGGTCTCGTTCTCGGCAATCCTGATCCGCTTCGCAAACGACGACGCGGCAACCATCGTCTGGTTGCGGATGGGCATGGCGGCGGTCGTGCTCCTGCCATGGGTGCTGCGCGACGTGCGCCGTCACGTCATCCCCCGCGGGCGCACGCAGGTCCTCCTCGTGGTGGTGAGCGGTGTGCTCCTGGCCGGGCACTTCCTGCTCTGGACCGCGTCGCTGAAATACACGTCGATCGCCGCCAGCGTGCTACTGGTGTCCGTGCATCCGATCATCGTCACGCCGCTCGGGAGGCGACTGCTCGGCGAACGAGTATCGCGCCGCATCCTCGTCGCGGTGGTGGTTGCGTTGATCGGGATGGTGGTGACCTGTGCCGGCGACTTCAGGGTCGGCGGCAGCGCATTCGTCGGCGACGCGCTTGCCATCGGCGGCGCCGTGTGTCTGGCCGGGTACCTGCTGATCGGACGCGGGGTTCGCGCCGAGCTCGGGGTGGCCGGGTACTCGGCGGTCGTCTATGCGGTGGTGTGCCTCGTTGCTGCGCTGACCGCGCTCGCCGGCGGCGCCGCCCATTTCCCCTCACCGAAGGTCGCGCTCGCGTGCCTCGGACTTGCGGTCATCTGCACAATCGGCGGCCACACCGTGTACAACTGGGCGCTGCGCCATGTCCAGGTGCTGTTGGTATCGCTGTCGTTCCTTGGCGAGCCGCCGCTCGCCGCACTGCTCGCTCTGGTGTTCTTCGGCGCGGTGCCCAGCCTGGGGACGATCGCGGGCGGCGTCTTGATCATCGCCGGCCTTGCGCTCGCGCTCATCGAGCCGCGCACCTGGTCACGCCGCGCCGATATCGCCCTGAACGGGTGACCGATTCGCCCTCGCAGGATCAGCGCGAGTAGCGGCGGGACCGGAGCCCCAGACGGTGTAATTCGTAGCGATTCACTGTCCACACGGTCTTCAAGCCGTAGACGAGTGAGACGCGGAAGTTGACCGACGATGCGTCGTCAAAATATTTCGTCGTCACCGGGACCTCGGCGACCGTGAAGTTGAAGGCGGCGGCCTGGGTGAGGATCTGCGTATCGAAGACGAAGTCATTGGAGTTGCGCAGGAACGGCACGGTGGTGAGGAACTTGCGGCTGTAGGCGCGATACCCGGTGTGATACTCGGAGAGCCCGAGCCCGAGGACGCGGTTTTCGTAGCCGGTGAGGGCACGGTTCGCCAGGCGCTTCCACCACGGCATGCCGCCGGCTCGGGCGCCGCCGACGCTCAGAAAGCGTGATCCCAGGACAACGTCAGCGCGCCCGCTGCCGATCACCTCGACCATGTCGGTGAGGATCGCGGGGTCGTACTGACCGTCAGGATGAAGCATGACGATGATGTCCGCGCCGTCACGCAAGGCTTCCATGTAGCAGGTCTTCTGGTTGGCTCCGTAGCCCGCGTTGTGTGGGTGCTTGATGACCACGAGATCGAGGGACGCGGCCAGCCCGGCGGTGTCATCGGCACTGCCGTCATCGACCAGGATGATCGTGTCGACGACGCCGGGCGGAATTCGAGCGATGGTTTCCTCGAGAGTCTTGGCCGCGTTGTAAGCGGGCATCACGACTACCGTCCGCAACGTCTCGATCGAACCTCGCCCGCTGACGCCTGAGCGCCGTTGCTGTGCCGTATCTGGCAACTGCATCCATCCCGATTCGCCGGCACCCGAACGGTGGTGGCGCGTTTGACCTCTTTCAGCGACGGATCATACCGCCTGATCATGGGGTCCGGAAGCCGCGACCGCTACCGCGCTGCGCCGGTCTCGACTGGCTTGTAGTTGCGCCGGTAGAACTCCCAGAACTCGCCGGACTTGAGCGGCCGCCACCACTCCTCGTGCTCCACGAACCAGTCGACGGTCTTTTGCATCCCCGCCTCGAAGGCCACCGCGGGCTCCCAGCCAAGTCCCCGCAGGCGGGTCGCGTCGACCGCATAGCGGCGATCATGGCCTGGGCGGTCGCGCACGAACTGCTTGAGGGAGCTGGGCTTGTTGAGCAGACGCAGCACGGTGTCGGCGACGGTGATTCCGTCGGTCTCGCCGCCCGCTCCGACGTTATAGTCCATCCCGACAACACCTTCGCGGAGTGCGAGGTCGATCCCCCGAGCGTGGTCCTCAACGTACAGATAGTCCCGCACCGCACCGCCATCGCCGTAAATGGGCAGCGGACGGCCGTCGATCGCGTTGGTGATGAAGAGCGGAATGATCTTCTCCGGGTACTGGTACGGCCCGTAGGTGTTCGATCCACGGGTGACGATCGCGGGGAATCCATACGACATCCGATATGCCTGCACCTGCAGCTCACCACCGGCCTTGCTGGCGCTGTAGGGGCTGCGCGGACGAAGTGGGTCGCTCTCAACGCTGGCACCGCGGCTCACGTCGCCGTAGACCTCGTCGGTGCTCACCTGCAGAAACCGCTCGTGCCCGTGCTCACGCGCGGCGTTCATGAGCACGACGGTCCCGTGCACGTCGGTGAGAATGAACTGACCGGGCGCCTCGAGCGAACGGTCGACGTGCGACTCCGCAGCGAAATTCACGATGACGTCGACGTCCGCGGCAAGCTCGCTGACCGTGGCGGCGTCGCAGATGTCTCCGCGCACGAAGCGGAAGCGATGATCGGAGCGCACCGGGTCAAGGTTGCGCTCGTTGCCGGCATAGGTCAGCTTGTCGAGCACGGTCACGGAGTCGCCGGGATGCTCGCGCAGCGTCATGCGCACGAATTCGCTGCCGATGAATCCCGCTCCGCCGGTGACCAGAAGGCGCACGTCAGATGTTCTCGATGGTCCAGTCGAAGCCGATTCGGGGATCGTTCCAGGCGATCCGGCCCTCGTCGGGATCCTCGGGGTTATACGGCTCGGTGACGTAGTAATTGAGGATCACGTCGCGCATCGAAAGGCACTGATACCCGTGGGCCACGAGAGGCGGGATGGCCACCATCCGCGGCGCATGCTCGCCGAGCACCAGCGTCTGGATGCGACCCGCGGTGAGTGAGTCGTGGCGCAGGTCGACGAGCACGACCCGTGCGTCGCCCTGGAGGATGTCCCAGTAGTCCCACTGTCGCCTGTGCCAGTGGAACGCCTTGATCAGCTCGGGCGGGTTGCCGCCGCGCGCGTAGCTCAAACTGCGCGACATCTGTGCGAAAGGCTGATCGGGGAGGAACTGCCGGCCTCGGTCGTCGAGGTCTCCGCTCTTCAGCTGCTCGATGAAGTAGCCGCGCTGATCGGTCCACTTCTTGAGCGTCTTGACCATGACGCCATCAATGACGCCGAGGCGATCGGCGAGCGGGCGCGACGCCATGGTATTGAGCACCCCGTCCATCTCGGGGAGCAATGTCATCCATGCCACAGCTACTGGAACCAGCCCTCTATGTCGATGATCGCGTTGACGCTGCCAGCACCGTTATACAGGTAGACCTTGCCGTCGTTCGCGCCCGATATTGTGTCGAGTTGCACCACAACCAGGTTCGGAAGGGTCACGCCGGCATTGACGTTGAGATCCGAGGCCCCTGGCCTGTTGGTGAGGTTGGCCGGGTAGAGCGTCAAGTACGTTGCCGCCGTAGGGACGACCGCGGTCAGGTTGGCGATCACCGCCACCACGGTTGTCGCACCGCCGGCGGCGGGAATGCCCACGGCTCCGGCGACCGGGGTCAGGCGGCTCACTCCAGCGCCGATCGCCCCCTGGGTGCACGGCGTGGACCCCAGCCGGGTGTCGCAGATCCGGGTCGGGGCGACCGCCTGGTACTGGTACCCGGCCGGACTCGCAGGCGCCGTCGAGCTCCCATACCAGCCGTTGGCGTCGATCAGCACGTTGATGGTCCCGGCAGGGTTGTAGACGCAGAGCGCATCGTTGACCCCGCCGGTGCTCGACGGACCGAGCGCGACCATCACTCGGTTCGCCTGCACCGCTCCGGGCTGGAGGTTGATGTTCGAAGTCCCAGTGGGATGGCACGTGCCGTCCGACTTGGTTGGGAAGAGGCTCAGATAGGTGGAGGCCGACCCCGCGACGCCGGTGAGGTTGACAACCACCGCCTCGGCCGTCCCGTCACCGGGAAGGCCACCGGCAGTCGCGAAGTTGACCACCATCAGTGCCCCCGGTCCGAGGGCGCCGTGAGCGCTGCAGATCGGCGTCGGCGACTGCGGCCTGGTGTCGCACACCCTGACCGGCGAGACCGGGTGGAAGAGCCCGATCACGTCGGTCACCGGTTGCGGGGTGAAATATCCCTCGACGTCCACGGCCACGTTGACGCTGCCGAGCGCGTTGTAGATGTTGATCTTGCCCCCCGAACCGAGAGTCACGGTCACCAGGTTGGCGATGACCGTATGCGCCAGGAAGTTCAGGTTCGACGCGTTGGGTCTCGACGTGAGATAGGGATAGACGGTCAGCAGGCTTGCCGTCGAATCGTTGATCTCAGTCACATTCACCACCACCGCGGTCGCGGTGGAGGGGACCGGCGTGATGCCGACTCCGGTGACCTGCAGGGTTTTGACGGCCCCGGGCCCGAGCGCAGCCGGGCGCGTGTCCAGTATCCGGAAGGGGGCAAGCGGGACGTAGTTCGCCAGGCCGATATACGTATACAGAGAAGCCGCGTTCGGGACCGTCGCGCCGAGCGCATCCGTCGCCTGTACCTGGTCAGTCCCTCCCCCCGCTCCGCTGGGCGCGGTCACGAACGCGAATGAGCTTGGGGTTAGTGATCCCGGGGTGATTGTGATCGGGGACCCACCAAACGTCGCTGTCGTGTCGAGACCAAAGTCGAGCCCATTGACGGTCACCGTCTGTCCACCAGCAACTGGACCGGCGGGAGGACTCAGCGAGGTGATGATGGGCGCGGCGAGCGACACCAGGCTGATGTCACTATTCCAACAGTCGTTCGCGGTGCAATCAGCGGTCGTTGTCTGATCTTCCGACTCGGAGACGACCCAGATATCCTTGGGATTCAACGGATCCTGGGCTGCGCCTGAGTAGTCACCCCAGCGGCATTCAATCAGCGTCCCGACCACCTGACAGGCGTTCGGGTTTATTGCCTCTGGGTCATAGAACGTCGAACTCGAGTGCAGCGTCTGAAAGCTACTGAGGGCCGATGTACCGGCTGGAATGGCAGCGTCAACGATACTCGGGAACGTTGCGCTCGACGACTCGTCGAACACCGTGACCATGTTGCCCGACGCGTCGACGCTCACCGCCGGGTAGAACAGATAACTCCCGTTGATGCCTACATTGTTCAGTTGTGTGACCGTCAAATTTACCGTGCCTGTGCTGCTGGCGGTCACCCCGACGTAGTCGAGACATGCGCGGGCCCTGGTATCTCCGGCCGGCGTACACTGCGTTCCACCTGCCGTCCAGAGTTTCCCGTTCTCCCATACAGCATTCTGGAAACGATCATCATCCGTAAGTAGTGCCCTCGTTGTGCCCATCTGCTCCGCCCCGGGCAGGTAATACGGGGTCGTGTTGCTCACGGCAGTTGCTGTCATGGCTGGACGTGTCTCGACCACCGTGACATTGCCGATGGGCTCAGGCGTACCCTGGAACGCGTCCACCGCGATCGCCGGGTTGGTGCACGCCGTAGGACCACAATCGGACTGGTTGTCGACGACGTATTGCGTGGTGATCGAACCCAACGACTGCACCGGTTGCGGCGCGAACTGAGGGTCAGTGAAGTAGACGTCTGAGCTGTTTCCGCTGTTGTGCTCGTAGTCCGTCTTCTGCAGGATGTGGACATCGCTTCCAATAAAGTTATTGCTGCAGCCGAATTCGCCAAATGTAACCGCCAGGGTATTCGTCGAGATCCCCAGGCCCGGCTGATCGCCGATGAACGCCCCGCTGAACGCGAAGGGCAACGCGTATACGAGCCAGCTCGTGAACGGGAGCGGGTTGGATGACGCTGAGACAGCAATGAGCACGGGGGCCGCCGCGGGGCAACCGGACTGTGGCGCCTCGCTGGTCGTGAGCCAGAATCGCTGAGACCCCGAGTCGTAGATGACGCGTGGGTCAGTGATGTAGTACCCGGCGGTGACGTTCATGAAGATGTTGAGGTCGATCGAGGCGAGCACAGATCCTGATCGGTTGAATGCGTATAGGGTGGAGTTCACCGTCTCAAGGACGACGGTCGGCCCGGCGGCCATGTCTGTATCGGGAGGCGCAATGATTCCCTGGCTGATGGTCTGCGCCTGCGAGATCCCGGGGAACTGGGTCAGGGCATCGGGTGGGAGCGTCGCGATTGCTGGTATCGCCGCTCTCCACCCGGGGGCGGCGGCTGAGGACCCCAATGCCGGACGAAGGTCGGAGCGGCTCCCAAGGACGGCAGAGCGAGCTGCCGCGGAGCCCCGGCGAACCGCCAGCCCGAAACTGCCGGCGCGCTTCAACGTGCGAGCCCCAGAAACTGCGGAGGGCCGGTGCGTCAACACATGGAATGATGCGACGTGAGGTGAGGCGGCCGCTAGTGCACTCGGCTTCACCGTCGGGCTCGTAGCCGCCGATACGGGAAGCTGCCCAAATACGGGCAGAGCAATCACAAGACCCATCCCGACGAGGACGCGCCGAATGCGCCTTCCAGATTGCATACCTGCCTCCGAGGGTGATGCTGCCGGTGTTGGAGCCAGCTGCTCGATGGTGGCCGCCGCTAGGAACCCTTCACCCGCAGTCTAAGGCCGGACGGAGATTCTTACGCGAACCGAGAGCGTTTCCTCAATCGAGACGAAGACTGAGCGGCGTGGGCCACAGCACATTTGCGTTCAAGTAGGGGTCCTCGATCTCGTCGATCCCTCCCCACCGATCGACCAACGTCTGTGCATCCGGGCCGGTAGGGACTGGACCACCCGCGCGGGCGGCTTCGCCCCAGGTGAGCTCGGCCAGGGGTGTGCAGAGCACGCGATGACCCAGATCGCGCACGCGCAAGCAGTAATCGACGTCCCACAATGCCCCATCAAAGCGTTCCTCGAGCCCGCCGGCCTCATCGAACACTCCGCGGCGCGTCATCAGGCATGCCCCCGAGACGGCGGCCACTTCCTTGACAACGCGCAGCAGTTGATCAGCGCACGCGGCGACTCCCAGCCGTCCGAGGACGATGCCCTCGTGCGCAACCAAGCCGTCCGGATAGCGCAGTCTCGCGCCGACCGCACCGACGCCATCGCGCTGGCTTAATTCCAGCATCACCTCGAGCCACTCGGGGGTGAGCACGCGGGTCGAAGCGTCGAGCAGAACGACGTGGTCGCCGGTCGTGGATTTCACGGCGGCGTTGATGGCCGCCGGCCGCCTGTTATCCGCGTGCACGATCGCGACGCGTCGGTTCGCATACAAGGAAAGCCGCTCGATACTCGCCAGGCACTCCTGCTCGTCAGAGCCCGACGTGCCGGCGATGACGAGCACATCGACCGACGGCGCCCCAGCAAGCGCGTAGCGAGGGATGTAGAGGCCGCGGCCCGGAGCGTCATCCACTCGGGCTGCCACATCACGTCGCAGCAATGCATCCTCGACAGCGCGACGCCCCGCCTCGTGCGCCAGAGGCTTGCGATCCGCGGCCACGGCTGTCGACCCCTCGGCCATTCGCCACGCATACAGCACATCGGACACATGGCCGATGTGTCTCGCAGGTTCGCTCAGGCGCAGCATGAGATCGTGGTCCTGGCTGCCGTCGAAGCCCTGGCGAAATCCGCCGAGATCGACAAGGAGGGATCGGCGAACGACGGTGAAATGGTTGGGATAGTTCCCCGCGAGGAGGAGGTCGGGGGAGTACTCGGGCTTGAATGCCGGCGCACCGAGCCCGCCGTCAGGAAGCAATTTGTCCTCGTCTGAATAGACGAGGTCGGCATCGGCATGGTCGCGGAGATACGAGGCCATGGCGTACAGCGCATGCGGGCGGAGCACGTCGTCGTGGTCGAGGAACCCGACGAACTCACCGGTCGCAAGCTCGATGGCGGAGTTCGACGCAGCAGCTATGCCTCCCTGCACGTCGCGGTGCACGACGCGGACGCGTGCATCCTCCACAGCACCCTCGAGCGTTGCCCGCACATGCGGCTGGGTCGACGCATCGTTCGCGATACACAGCTGCAGGTGCGGGTACGCCTGTGCGAGCACGGAGTTGATGGCAGCGCGGAACCAGGTTGGGTCGGGGTCGAAGACCGGCATGACAATGCTGATCACCGCTGGACCCTCGAGCGCCTCGGCATCGCTGCGCATCCGCGCCAACTCCCCCGCTGTCGGCGTGTGCAGTGCGAGCCAGCGGCGATACTGCTTCCGGCGCGCGCCCAGCGTGTCAGCGACTCCGATCTCGCGTCGGAGGCGGCGAGCGCGAAGGATCGATTCGACAAGTGCTGATGGACCCTTGTCGACGAGCACCAGAGTCCTCGAAGCCGCGGTGTGTAGGAGCTGCTGCCGTCGCGATTCAGGCGGTACGAGACGACGCATCCTTCGCGCGGCCGCGAGCGCGATCCGGGCCGATGCGCTGTCGGTGGATTGCGCGAGACTCGCACGGACGTTGCGGAGTTCGGCCTCGAGCTCGCTGATCCGTCGGCGGGCGGCCTCCAACTCTTCGGCGAGCTTGCTCGACTGCTTGCGGGAGCCGCTCATTCAGCCTGCCGCCATGGCAGCGCTACAACTATCGGTGAGGACATCAAAGCAGATGGTAGGCGCGCGCTATCGACCGCCGCCGCCTTACCATCGGAGGGTGTTAGACATGAACGTGCCGTCGAGGCGAACCGGTCTGTGGTGGCGGCCATGCTACCTCCTCGTTGATCCGCGCGGGTTCCTCCGGCGGATCAGCCCGCCATGACCGTCGTCGCACAGGGACGCGGGCATCTCGAGCCGATCACACGGCCGAAGAGCATCAGCCAGAGGAATCTCAACCTCGTTCGCGAGCTGTCGATCACGCAGTTCAAGCTGAAATACACAGGGTCGGCGCTCGGCTATGTCTGGTCGTTGGTCAAGCCGGCGATGCTCTTCGGGATCATGTACCTGGTGTTCAGCGTCCTGCTGAGTGCGGGCGGCAAGTCTCCCGAGTTCCCGGTCCAGCTGCTCTTCGGGATCGTCCTCTGGACCTTCTTTGCCGAGTCAACGACCCTGGCGATGAATGCCATCGCGGGATCGAGCGATCTGATACGCAAGGCGTACTTCCCACGGTGGATCCTCGTGGTTTCGTCGACGGGCAGTGCGTTGCTGACCTTCGCCATCAACACGCTGCTGGTCGTGGTGGTGACCCTGCTGCTGGGGCAGCTGCACCTGTCGTGGGTGAGTCTGCTCGTGCCCCTGTACATCATCGAGCTGGCCGCCCTGGTGCTCGGCCTTTCCCTGCTCCTCTCGGCACTCTTCGTCTTCTTCCGGGATCTGGGCCACATCTGGGAGATCCTCTCCCTGGTCCTCTTTTATGGCTCTGCAGTTGTGTTTCCGCTCGGTCGCCTGCACGGCGCATTGCTCAGCATCGCCGGCCTCAACCCGATCGCTCAGATCATCCAGGACATTCGCCACTGCCTCATCGACAGACCCGGGGTCGATTCGATGGCGACGCTCATCGGACCGCTCGTCATCATTCCCATCCTCGCCACGGTGGCGATCTTCATCCTCGGTTACGCCGTGTTCAACCGGCTCACGCCGAAGTTCGCCGAGGCGCTGTGAAGCCGGTCGTCGAAGTCTCGCATCTGAGCAAGCGTTTTCGCCTGCCCCTCGACAAGAGCACGACGCTCAAATATCGCGTCACGCACTGGCGGAGCGCCTCCCGATACCGCGATCTGAACGCGCTGCACGACGTCTCGTTCGACATCCCGGCAGGTCAATTCCTGGGCATCGCGGGGCCAAACGGTTGCGGGAAGAGTACGCTGCTGAAGATCCTGTGCCGTATCTACGAGGCGAGCAGTGGCACCGCGGTGGTCAACGGCGAGTTCTCGGCGTTTCTCGAGCTCGGCGTAGGATTCAATCCAGAGCTCACGGCGCGGGAGAACATCTACCTCGGCGGCGCAATGCTTGGGTTGACCCGAGCGCAGCTGCACGACAAGATCGACGAGGTGCTCGCATTCGCGGAACTCGAGGATTTCGCCGAACAGAAGCTCAAAAACTTCTCCTCGGGAATGCAGGTCCGGCTCGCGTTCACCGTCGCCATCCTTGCGCGAACCGATCTGCTGATCATGGATGAGGTACTCGCGGTCGGCGACGCAAGCTTCCAGGAGAAGTGCTTCGAAACCTTCAATAAGTACAAGCGCGAGGGCAAGACCATCGTGCTCGTGAGTCACGATCTCAATTCACTCGAGGAATACTGCGACCGCGTGCTCCTGCTCAACAAGGGAGAGGTGATCGCAGACGGTCCGGCGGCAGAGGTTACGGCGGCGTATCACCGCATGATCGCCGACCATGCCATGGCCACCGCACAGGACCTCCCCGTGGCGCACACACTTGGCGATCTGAGCCGGTCCGGCTCGCAGGCGGTCCAGATCATGTCAGTGGGATTGCTCGACGGCAACTCGCAACCCTCTCGGCGGTTCGAAACCGGGGATCCACTCATCCTCACCGTTGACTTGCTCGCGCACAGGGATGTTGGTGACTTTGTCTGCGGGGTGGCCCTCCGCAGGTCGGATGGAGTCCTGGTCGCCGGCACCAACACGTTTCTTGATCACGTGACCGTCCCCAGCAATCCACCCGGCGGGATCATCTCGATTCGTTACACCATCGACTCGCTGCCCCTGCTATCGGGCGGCTATACCGTGCAGATCGCTGTCGAGGACACAACGGGGAAAACCACGTACGATCACGCCCACCCCGCCGCGAGCTTTCACGTCGAGAGCGTCGGCGGCCACATCGGGCTGCTCGAGATACATGGCGGCTGGCAGGTCGAACGCAAGGACGACGTGGCGGCCGACGGTGCTGTCACCGCCCGGACCTAGGCGAAGAGCTCAGATCGGCGCACCGGTGACGAAGAACAGCAGGTGGGCCGGCACCACCCCCATCACCACGCTGATGATGAGGACGTAGAGCATCGCGGTCGCGGGCTGATTGGCTCTGATCCTTGCGAAGTGCCGGGTGAGCAGCGCAACCCCGGTGGTGAAGACGATGCCCGAGCCGATCACCAGTAACCAGAAGGGAACGGCGGTCCCCGACCAGAGCAGTTCGCCGCGAACCGTCGATCCCGCTGTCGCGATCACGAGCACGATCACCACGGCCTGAATCGCCACCGCCGCAAACACGATGTCGATGGCGCGCCGGAGCGGACGGAATGAGAGATTGGGCGCGACCAGGTACCAGTGTCCGAGCAGCATCCCCGCGAGCGCGCTCCCCAGCACCAACGCTGCTGGCACGAATGCGACCACCGCCGTGACAACGCCGCCGAGCGCCGGGCCGAACGCCGCGGCGCATTTTGCGATCGCCATGGCACCGAATCCAATGGTGATGAGGCCAACCACACGACGCGCCACGTCGGTCATCACCGCGGAGAAAAAGGCGTAGGCGAGCAGCGCAACCGTGAACGCTATCGACCAGTGCAGGAGATCCGCCTGCGCGCCGTGGGGCAGCGGCGCACCCAGCAAAGCAGTCCCGGGTGGCAGCAAAGCTTCGATGAGGAGATCAACCCCCATGACCAGCGCGCAGATGAGCGACGTCGTTCCCGCAAATCCGCGCCCCACCCTGCCGAGCAGATCGATTGCATACGCGGCGACGGTAGTCCCCACGGCGACCTCGAGCAGCACGACAACTGTCGCGATCGGGGCGAGCGCGGGCAGCGATAGGTCGGCCACGGCTCGATCCTACGGTTGTGGTTGCGCCCGAGCGGCGGGCACTGTCCGTCAGGCGCCCGGGGTGCGGCGGACGAGCCGTGCCAGGAGGTGCAGTGCCTTGCGCAGCACGGCGCGTCGGAATGTTCCCTCGGGTGCCGCCTTGACAGCGAGCTCCTCGGCTCGCCTCGCCAATTGGGCGGTCGACTGCTCGCTCCACGCGGCCCTGGTCTCGAGCGTCTGCACTCGTCCCTGGAGCTCGTCGAGCCGGCGCATCTGATCGAGCACGACGGCGTTCCGCTCCTGCAGCTCGTGGCGCATGCGCGAGTACGCTCGATCGTACTCAGCCACCACCCGATGCAGCGGCGCCGAGGACCTGCTGTAGTGCGCCGCCCACGGCGCGATGAACAGGCCGTCGTAGTCCACGTCACGAATGAAGCCGTGACGAGCGAACCTCTCTGTCCAGTACTCCTGCGGGTGGATGTTGGTGTGGGTCGCGTCCCGGTAGTGCATCGGCGTCGACGACACGATCAGCGCATTGGTCGAGGTGCAGAGGCTGGCGATAGCCTGATCCGCGTCCTCGGGGGTCATGTGCTCCAGGACCTCCAGGCAGGTGATCAGGTCGTAGTGCTTGCGGAGCGGGTCGGTGATGGAGCCGACCGAGAGGAACGGCCGGATATCGTCGCGCGCCCTGCCGACGGCGAACTCGCTGAAGTCGATGCCCTCGGCGTCGACACCGCGGTCACGCAGGGCCTCGACCAGTAGTCCGATCGCGCAGCCGGCGTCGAGCGCCGTCGCGGGGTGGAAGTCCTCGATCAGCCGGTCGGCGATCGCCCCGAAGAACCCTAGCCAGTGCGGGCTGTGCTCGTAGGCCATCTGGCCTTCGGAGTAGCTGGCGTAGTAGCCCGCCCCGTAGTCAGTGGAGGCGGGCGCCTCGCGATCAGCGCCGCCGCCGGCCGCCGGTTGCGCCGGCTCGTCCTCGGCAGCTTCGGCTCCGGTCCTCACCCGGCCGCATGCTAGCACCCGCTACACAACCGGATGGTCACCGGGTGACGGTTTCGCACACCCCGGTTCGAACTCGATTTGGCTCTGCTAGGTTGGGTCGCAGTGTCCTACCAGCGCTCCCTCTTGCTCGGCCAGCTGGCCAGCGCTATCGACGGCGTCGCCGACGTCGCCGCTCAGCTCACGCCGCCCTCGGCTCAGCCCGCCTCAGCACCGCCACCTCCGGCCCCGGCCGGTCGCCCGTGGACCGTCGCGGCCGCCATGGAACCGATCTCCGCGGCGCTGCTCGAACTCGTCGGCGATCAGCAGGGTCTGCTGCCTGCTCTACAACTGTCTGGCGGCGCTCCCCCATCCGGGCCGGCACATCACCGTTTCCCTGCGACCATCGTCGGGGCCGGACTGATCGGGCTGGCAGTGATCCTGATGATCACGCTTCGCGTGCTGCCCGCGCCTCGACCTGCCCCAACGGCCGTCACCGGACAGATCGCGCTCACGGCGGTCCGGCCGGTTGCGTCCTCGGCTCCCGCCGGTGGTCTCCTCCCTCCCACCCAGATCTCGTTCCCGGCCGGGACCCCGACGGTATCGATCGTGGTGAACTCCGGTGGGCCGGCGGGGCATGCTCCGGTTGAGATCCAGGTCACCGTCGGGCAGCCGGACCAGACGATCATCGACCATGAGTTTGTGCTCGATGCATCGGGCACCACGCTCATCCCGCTGAGCCCGGCGAACGGGACCTTCGCGCCCGGCAACTACAGGGTCACGATCATCAGCAACGGCGCCACGGTGGGCTCGACCGCATTCGAAGTCCGCTGACCGCTGCTCAGTGCTCGACCGGTAGCCCAGCATTCTCCCAGGCTTCGATGCCGCCGCTGACGTTGTACGAATTCGGCCGCCCGACAGTGCGCAAATAGTCGACTGCGCGTGCGCTGCGGCCGCCCATGTGGCAGTGGACGTAGATGTCGCGGTCGGCGGGAAGCTCGCCGAGGCGGGCGGAGAGAGTGCGGAGCGGGATCAGGATCGCGCCGGGGATGTGCACCTCGTCGTACTCGGACTGCTCGCGCACATCGATGAGCACGGCGCCCCCGCCTTGTAGCGCCGTGTTCACTTCCTTTGGGCTGACCTCGGCGCTCTCCGGCATCCGCCGCAGTATATGTTCGCCCGCCGCGTTCGCCGCGATGCGTCCAACCCCGGCGGGCCTGCTAGGCTCGTGGCCGTGAGCACGGTTGCCGCGCCGGCGCTGGTTGACTCCCCCTGGCTGAACGCACAGCGTCAGTTCGACAACGCCGCGGAGATCCTGAATCTCTCGCCGGGGTTGCGCGCGGTGCTCCGCGAGGTGCGCCGCGAGCTGGTGGTGCGGTTCCCCGTGAAGATGGACGACGGTACCGTCCGGATGTTCGAGGGCTACCGGGTCCAGCACAACGTGACCCGCGGCCCGGCCAAAGGGGGTCTCCGCTTTCACCCCGCAACCGACATCGACGAGGTCAAGGCGCTCGCCATGTGGATGACCTGGAAGTGCGCGCTGACCAACCTTCCCTACGGCGGCGCCAAGGGTGGTGTCGCGGTCGATCCGAGCACCCTCAGCCACCGCGAGCTGGAGCGCATGACCCGGCGCTTCGCTGCGGAGATCAGCGTCCTGGTCGGCCCGGAGTCGGACATCCCCGCTCCCGACGTCAACACCAACGCCGAGATCATGGCGTGGATCATGGACACGCTCTCGATGCAGGCCGGATATTCCGTGCCCGCCTCGGTGACCGGCAAGCCGCTCGAGATCGGAGGCAGCGAAGGTCGTCCCAGCGCCACCGGTCGAGGTGTGAACATAATCGCCGTCGAAGCGTGCCGGCGCCTCGGTCGCGAGCCCGCCGGGACGACCGTGGCGGTGCAGGGGTTCGGCAACGTCGGAAGCTGGGCGTGCCAGCTCATGCACGAATCGGGCTTCACCATCAGTGCGGTCTCCGACGTGAGCGGCGGCGTCTACGCGGAGCATGGGCTCGACATCCCGGCGCTCCTCGCGCATCGCCAGAAGACGGGCGGGGTGCAAGGATTCCCGGGAACCGAGCCGGTCAGCAACAGCGAGTTGCTCGAGCTCGAGGTCGACGTGCTCGTCCCTGCGGCCATGGAGAATCAGATCACAGCGCGCAACGCCGGAAGGATCCAGGCGCGGCTGATCGTCGAGGGCGCGAACGGGCCGACCACGCCGGACGCCGACAGCATTCTCGAGCGGCGCGGGATCACCGTCGTCCCCGACATCCTCGCCAACGCCGGGGGCGTGACCGTGTCGTACTTCGAATGGGTGCAGGACCTCCAGTCGCTGTTCTGGGAGGAGGACGAGATCAATACGCGCCTCAAGAAGATCCTCCAGAAGGCCTTCAGGCAGATGTGCGAACAGGCCGATCTCCACCACGTCTCGCTGCGACTGGGCGCCTACCTGGTGGCGGTCAAACGCGTCGCCGACGCCACCGCGGTGCGGGGCATCTACCCGTAAGGGTGCCACCCGCCACCGGCAGCGCTGCATGACCGTTGTCGACCGGCTGCGCAAGCTGCCCCTTCCGGCCGGGACGATCCCGGTCGCGATCGGTCTCGCACTGGCCGGGCTGATGCAATACGGGTTCCTGGTCGTGGCCGCGAGAGCGCTCGGCCAGGTTCGCTTCGCGCCGCTCTCGGTGTTCTGGGCCCTCCTGTTCGTCTGCGGACCCGGCTTCTTCCTGCCGCTCGAGCAGGAGACGGGGCGCGCCATCGCCGCGCGGCGGGTGCGCGGGGAGGGCGGGCGACCGGTCGTCGAGCGAGCGGCGGTGATCGGCACGGTGCTCGCGGTGGCGCTCGTCATCGTGACGCTCGTCTTCGCCGGACCCATCGATCGCCGCGTGTTCAACGGTGATCCAGCACTCCTCGCCGGACTCGTCGGCGGCTTCGCCGCATACCTCTGCGAGTTCCTCGCGCGGGGCGCGCTCGCCGGCAATGGCCGCTTCGGGTCGTACGGACTGCTGATCGGCGGCGAAGGCGCGCTCAGGGTTGTCTTTGCAGCGATCCTCGCGTTGCTCGGAGTCAAGGTCGCCGGACCCTACGGGGCGTCGATGATCGTCGCATCCTTCCTTGCGATCGCACTGGCCACGGTCGGGCGCCGCGGCCTCTTTGGACCCGGCCCGCCGGCATCCTGGTCCGAGGTGTCGAACGCACTCGGCTACCTGCTGATCGCGTCGGTGTTCACCCAGCTCCTGCTCAGCGTCGGCGCCGTCGCGGTGCAACTCCTCGCGACCCCGGCGCAGGAGAGCGCCGCCGGACGCTTTCAACTCAGCCGGATCGTCGCCTACGTGCCGATCTTTCTCTTCCAGGCGGTCCAGTCCGCTCTGCTCCCCCGGCTCTCGGCGCTGGCTGCCGCCGGCCGCCATGTCGAGTTCCGCAGCCTGCTGCTCCGGCTCCTCGCGCTGGTGGGGTGTGTCGGGGTGGTTGCCGTGGCCGGATTCACCTTCCTCGGCCCGACCGTCACCCGGCTGCTCTTCGGGCATGGCTTCGAGCTGTCGAACCTCGATTTCGCCCTGCTCTCGGCGAGCTGCATCGGGTTCATCGTCACCCAGGTCCTGGGCTACGCCCTGATCTCACTTTCTGCCTACCGGCGCGTCGCGATGGGCTGGGCGTCCGGCGGGATCGTCTTCACCGCGGTGGCGGCCCTCGGGTCGCAGCTGTTCCTGCGAGTTGAGCTCGGTCTGCTCTGCGGCGCAATCGCATCGTCTGCGGTGATGGCGGCGCTGCTGCGGTCCCTGTTGCGAGAGCGCTCCACTCTCGATACCGAGCCGCGAATTGCGGAGGCCCATACCGCCTGAGACTGGGCTCATGGGAGCTCGTGCCCGAATTGCACTGGTCGGAGCCGGAGCGATGGGGGCCAACCACGCACGCGTCATCTCGGAGTCCGACGGCGCCGATCTCGCGGTGATCATCGACACCGATCGCGAGCGGGTGCGTCCTCTCGCCGAGCGGCTTGGGTGTGCTTTTTCCGAGGATCTCGAGGCCGCTGTCGGATGCGACGCCGCGGTGATCGCGACTCCCACCGCATTTCATGCCGGCGCAGCCCGGGCACTCCTCGAGCTCGGCAAGCCGATCCTCGTCGAGAAGCCGGTGACCTCCGACCTGGAGACCAGCCGTGCACTGGTCGCCTGCGCGGAGCGCCGTGGGGTGCCGCTCATGTGCGGCTTCGTCGAGCGCTACAACCCGGTGGTCGCGACCACGCGCAGCCTTCTCGACGAGGAGCCGGTGCACATCGTCGGACTGCGCCACTCGCCGGTGACCCCGCGCAGCACCCTGAGCGTGGTCTTCGACCTGCTCATCCACGAGATCGACCTGGCTCTTGCCTACATGGGCGGGGCGGTGCCGTCGCGGGTCTGCGGAGCGACCAGCACCGCCGGTCGCGCGCCGATCATGGAGGTCGCCGATTGCCTCCTCCATTTCCCGAGCGGAGCGATCGCGACTCTCTCCGCGAGCCGCGCCAGCCAGCGCAAGGTGCGGTCCCAGTTCGTTTCCACGCCGAGCGCCCTCTACGAGGTGGATCTCCTCCGTCAGGACCTCACCGTCTACCGGCATCGCGCCCACGAGCAGGGCGTCGGGCTCGGGCAGGCGGCCGGTTACCGCGCGGAGACGGTGATCGACATCCCCTTTGTCCGCCATACCGGCGAGCCGCTGGCGCTGCAGTTCCGCCACTTCCTCGACCTGATCGAGGGACACGCCGATGTCTGCCAGGAGCGGAACTCGATCCTGCCCGCGCACGAGATCGCCGCCGCGATCGAGGAGTGTTCGTGAGCGAGCCGACGTTCAGCTACGTGATCCCGGTCCATAACCAGATCGCAGATCTCCGGCGCACGGTGCGCCTGCTGGTGGAGCGCCTCGGCCATCTCCCAGGGTCGGAGGTCATCCTCGTCGAGAACGGCTCATCCGACGGCTCCGGGCCGCTGTGCCTCTCGCTAGCAGCCATGTTCGACGGCGACGACGTGGTGGTCCGGGTGACGACTTCGGCGAAGGGCCTCGGCTTCGCATGGCGCCGGGGGATGGCGATCGCACGCGCCGAGACGCTCGTGCTCACCGCAGCCGACCTGCCGTTCGGGTTCACCGATCTCGACGGCTACCTCGGAATGAGCCCGCGGCCGCCCCTGGTCATTGGGTCGAAGGCGCACCCCGACTCCCAGGTGGAGACATCGATCGTGCGGCGAGCCTTGTCCGGCGGTTTCGGGATGCTGCGCGCCGGCCTCGTCGGCGTCGACGTCGACACCCAGGGCACCGTGATCATCAGGCGCGCGCTCGCGCAGTCGCTGCTGCCGCGCTTGCGCAGCGGTGATTTCCTGATCGGCGCCGAGATGATTTGCTGGGCCGTCCGCGACGGCATCACGCCCGTCGAGGTCCCGGTCGTGTACACAGCGAGCGGTCGATCAACCGTCTCGCCACTCCGCGACTCCACGCACATGGCCATGGGGTTGTTCGCCCTGCGCAGGCGCCTCGACGACGACCGGCGTGCGCTTCAGCGTACCCGCGAGGTGACCGCCTCGTGACCCCCACCCGGGCGCCCTCGCTCGAGCGCATCCGCATCTCCGCGCCGCAACTCGGCAGCGAGGTCGAGGACCTCGTCCTGTCGGTGCTGCGCAGCGGCCACCTTGCGCAGGGTCCGATGGTGGAGCGTTTCGAGGCACTCTGCACCGCCATGACGGGAACCGCACATGCGATCGCGGTCAGCAATGGCACGGTGGCTCTCGACGCCGCGCTCCATGTCCTTGACATCGGCCCTGGTCAGGAGGTGATCACATCGCCGTTCACCTTCGCCGCGACCATCAACGCGATCCTGCGCAGTGGCGCATCGGTTCGTTTCGCCGACATCGGTGACGATTTCACCATCGATGCCTGCTCTGCGGCTGCGCTTGTCGGCCCCGACACCACCGCCTTGATGCCGGTGCATCTCTTTGGCCTCCCGGCCGACATGCGGGCGCTGACATCGCTGGCGGCCGCGCACCGGCTCGCCGTCATCGAGGACGCCGCCCAGGCACACGGTGCCGACGTGGGCGGCCGCCGCGTCGGCAGCTTCGGCGTGGGCTGCTTCTCCTTCTACGCAACCAAGAACGTGACCAGCGGCGAAGGGGGATGCGTCACCACTGACGACGCGATGCTTGCCGAGCGGCTCCGCGTCATTCGCAACCAGGGGATGCGCGGTCGCTACGATTACGCCATGATCGGCCAGAACTGGCGGATGACCGACGTGGCCGCGGCGATCGCCATACCTCAGATGGAGCGTCTCGACGCAATCAACGCCGCCCGGCGTGTGCGTGCCGCGGAGCTCACGTCCCTGCTGGCGGATATCCCGGAGGTCACGACACCCCGAGTGCCCGCGGGGCGCGGACATGTCTGGCACCAGTACACGGTGCTGCTCGAGAACGGCATCGACCGCGAGCGTGTGGTTGCGTTCATGTCGTCACACGGTGTGGACGCCGGCGTGTACTACCCCGGTCTGGTGTGGGACCACGATGCCTATCGCCAACACCCGAACGTGCACCGTGACGACACCCCGGTCGCCCGCGATGTGGCATCGCGGTGCCTCTCGCTACCGGTCCACCCCGGGCTCAGCCCACTCGATGTCGAACGCGTGGCTGAGGCGCTCACCGATGCGGTGCGCGCCGCCTGAGCGCGATCGGGATCAGCGCGGAGCGGTCGACTCGATGGCGGTGAGCAGCTCGTCGCCCTGGTCGCTCGGTCCCACCAGCGCCATGCGCACGTCGTCGATGCCCGCTGCAATCCGCTCGCCCACGGCCTGCACCTCAGCCGCCGTGACCTTCATGATCGCCTCAGCGCGATCGTCGGGCGTCTCCAGAGGAAGCCGAGCCCGCCAGCGGCTTCCGTAGAACCGCGCGCTCGCGATGGCGGTCTCGGTCGACCGGAGCAGACGCCCGACCATTGCCGACTTTGCGGCGGCGAGCTCTTCGGCAGCCACGCGCTTGGCTGCGATCTTGCGGAACTCCTTGAACGAGAGGCTGGTTGCCTTGCGGGCATCCTTGGGGCGCGTCGCCGTCGCGATCGCGAACATCCCCGCGTCGTCGAATCCCGCGTGGTGGGCGTAGATGCTGTACACGAGGCCGTTGCGCTCGCGCACCGTCTGAAACAACCGCGATGACATCCCGCCACCGAGCACATGGGTCATCACCGACAGCGCCGTCCGCTGGGGGTCGCCCGAAGGTATCCCCGGAACGGCGAACACCATGTGCACCTGGGGCTCCTCCTCCGCGGTCACCGGCCGCACGTTTGCCGTGTAACGGTCGCCGAGTCCCCACTTGGCCGGGATGCGCGGCTTGGGAGTCGCGTGCGGAATGTCAGCGAGCAACCTCAGGGCGTCGTCGTGCGAGAGGGTTGCACCGCCGGCGATGACCAGGCACATCGACTGCGGAGCGTAGAAGGTCCGGTGGTACGCGGTCAGTTGATCGCGCGCCGCCTTCTCGATGACTCCGGGAAACCCGGCCGCGGACCACGACATCGGCTGGTCGCCTCCGAAGGCAACGGTGCCAAGACGGTCCCAGATCCACCCGTCGGGATCCGCAAGCCGCATCGAGAGCTCCTGAAGCACGACGTTGCGCTCGCGCTCGACCTCTTCGGCCGCGAAGAGAGGCCTGCTGAGCATGTCGGTGATGATGTCGGCGAGCTGGAGCATCGCCATCGCCGGTCCTTCGGCGAAATATGCGACCTCCTCGGTGTCGGTGTACGCGTTGGTGTTGGCGCCGAGACGGTCGATCTCGCGCGAGATGATCTTCGTGGTGGGACGCCGCTCGGTGCCCTTGAAGAACATGTGCTCGAGGTAGTGCGCGAGGCCCGACGTCTCGGCGGTCTCGTCGCGCGACCCGGCGCGCACGATCAGGAAGACACCGGAGTTACGACTGCTCGAGGGCGCGTTGAGCAAGCTGACACCATTGTCGAGAACCGTCAGCTCTGGTGAGTACAGCGGCAGGGCTTTGGGCATCGCTATGAGGTGCCCGATTCCCAGGACGCGAGATAGGAGCGCTGCTCGTCGGTGAGCACGTCGATATTCACGCCCATCGCCTGGAGCTTCAGTCGTGCAACCTCGCGGTCGATCTCGAGGGGGACATCGTGCACGGCGAGCGCGAGCTCCCTGTGGTGCTTGGCGATGTGCTCCGCACACAGCGCCTGGTTGGCGAAGCTCATGTCCATGACCGCGGCGGGATGACCTTCGGCGGCGGCGAGATTCAAAAGGCGTCCTTCCGCGAGCACATGGACGGTGCGCCCGTCGCGGAGGCGGTGCGACTGCACGAACGTGCGAGGTGTCGTGACCTCGACCGACATGTCGTCGATCGCGGCGAGGTTGATCTCGTCGTTGAAGTGTCCACTGTTCGCGACGATGGCTCCGTCCTTGAAACGTTCGACGTGGGCACGGTCGATCACGTTGATGTCACCGGTAACGGTGATGACGATGTCAGCCTCGGGAGCGGCATCCGCGAGCGGCATGACCCGGTAGCCGTCCATCACCGCTTCGAGAGCCCGCGTCGGATCGACCTCGGTGACCACCACGTGGGCGCCGAGCCCGGCCGCCCGGCTGGCCAGTCCGCGGCCGCACCAGCCGTATCCACAGACCACCAGGGTCTTGCCGGCGAGCAGGACGTTGGTCGCTCTGATCAGACCGTCGATGGTGCTCTGCCCGGTGCCGTAACGGTTATCGAAGAGGTGCTTGGTCAGCGCCTCGTTGACGGCGATGATCGGGAAGCGCAACGCGTCGTCGCGAGCCATCGCCCGAAGCCGGATGACACCGGTCGTCGTCTCCTCAGTACCGGCGATCACGTGCTCGAGCAGTTCGCGACGTCCCTTGTGGAGCTCCGCCACCAGGTCGGCGCCGTCGTCCATCGTGATCTGCGGGCGGGTGTCGAGCACCGACTGGATGTGCGAGTAATAGCGCGCCGAATCCTCACCCTTGACCGCGTAGGTTGGAATGCCGTACTGCCGCGAGAGCGCGGCGGCGACCGGGTCCTGGGTGGAGAGCGGGTTGCTCGCACACAGAGTCACCTCGGCGCCACCCGCTTTCAGCGTGATCGCGAGGTTTGCGGTCTCACTGGTGATGTGCAGGCATCCACCGATGCGCAATCCCTCGAGCGGTCGCTCCTTCGTGAATCGCTCACGGATGATGCGCAGCACCGGCATCTCCCGCGCCGCCCATTCGATCAGCCGCTGCCCGTCACCGGCCATGCCCAGGTCGGCGACATCGGACCCGGCGCTCTTCAGCACGTTGGTCACTCCACTCCTCCATTCGTGTTCATGCGCGCAACAGCGCCGTGTACGGCCGGCCGCCGAGCGCGGCCGATCCCCCGAGTGCGCTCAATTCGATGAGAAACGCAAATCCCGCGATGTCGCCACCGAGCCGCTCGACCAACGCCGCCGCTGCCCCTGCGGTGCCGCCGGTGGCGAGCAGGTCATCGACGATCAGGACGCGCTGACCCGGTTGGATCGCGTCCGAGTGGATCTCGACGACCGCTTCTCCGTACTCGAGGCTGTACGACTCCGAGATGCGTGTCGAAGGCAGGCGTCCCTCCTTGCGGATCGGAGCGAACCCCGCGCCCAACCGATCCGCCACCGCTCCGCCAAGGATGAACCCACGCGATTCGATGCCCGCTACCGTGGCAACCCCGCGATCCCGGTACGGATCGGCCATCGCCCCGACCGCGGCAGCGAACGCCGGACCATCACCGAGGAGCAGGGTGATGTCCTTGAAAACGATGCCGGGGCGCGGAAAGTCGGGGACATCTCGAATGAGAGGGCGCAGCCGTTCCGCCACGTCCTGCTCTTGAATGGTCACCGGAGCCAGTCTATCCGACAGACTCTGTGGCCGTGCCCCGTCCAGCGAGCCCGCCGCCGTGAGGGTGCTCATGGACGGCCGGCCGTTGCAGGGGGCGTCGGCGGTCAGAGGGATTGGGAGCTATGCGCGCGGGCTGATCGCAGGATTCGCCGACCTCGATACCCCACCTGAGGTCAGTCTGTTGCTCTCTGCGTATCGCGAGCCACCCCCAGAGGTCGGCGCCGGCGCCCGCTCGGCGCCACGGCGCATCCGGGTCGTGCATCCCACCCTCCAGCCGATCGCCGACACGCTGTTGGTGGCATGGGCACTGGGCAATGCGCGTGCCGACCTGTATCACGCCATCGAGTTCGGGCAACCGCTGCGCACCCGGCTTCCGGTGGTCGTCACAGTCCACGACCTGATCCCGTTCGTGTTCCCAGGCGAGTATCCATGGGTGCGGCGGGCGCGGCTGCTGGGCCTGCGTCTACTTCCAAAGGCGGACGCTGTGATCGCGGTGTCGGAGGCGACGCGCCGCGATGTGTTGCGACTCACGCGGACGAGTCCGAAGCGCATCACAGTGGTCCCCGAAGGGATTTCGACGGCATTTCGCCCGGCGGCTCCACACGCGGTGGCCGCGCTGCGCGCCCGGCTCGGTCTTGACCGGCCCTTTCTGCTCGCGGTCGGCACCTTCGATCCCCGCAAGCGCATCGCACTGCTCGCCGACGTGGTCAGACAGGTCCGGCGCGACCACGACGTGCTGCTCGTGATCGCGGGAGATCAGGGGACCTTCGCGGACACGGTGGCGAAGGCGCTGTCCGACGCGGGGATCACCGGCCACACTCGAGTGATCGGGCATGTCGCCACCGAGGATCTTGTCGCGCTGTACAGCGGCGCAGCGTGTCTGGTCTTCACGTCCGCCTACGAAGGATTCGGGCTCCCACCGCTCGAGGCGATGGCGTGTGGCACGCCGGCGGTGGTCTTTGACAATTCATCACTGCCCGAGGTGAGCGGCACCGCCGCGGTGCTGATTTCAGACGGCGACGCGCATCTCATGGCCGAGGCGGTCCGACGCCTGCTCGACGACCCCGCAGAGCACGAACGCCGCCACACCGATGGGCTCGCATGGGCGTCGACCTTCACCTGGCGCCGGGCTGCGGCAGAGACCGTCGAGATCTATCGCGCCGCACTCGAGCGCTAAAAGCAGAGCGCGCGGATCACGTCTTCTCAGTGACCCGATATTCAAGGTATGCCCCGAATATCAGCCGCGTCTGAGCCTCGAGGGCCGGGATGACGCTGAGCGCCAGCCCAACGACCGGATAGGTGAACAGTTGGAGGTCGGCCCATCTCCGGCGCCACCACGGCCAGGTCATCGGTTTGGGGCAGATGCGATGGTCAACCTGCACGAGGAGCAGCGTGTTGAGCAGCGTGATCGTGAGGATGCTTGCGCTCGCAGTCCCGAGCAACGTCGCCGTCGATGACAGGCTGTAGTCGAGATCGATGAGCGCGGGCAGGGCACCGCCGAAGAACAGTAGCAGCGGCAGCGTCGCCCAGGTGAGGTGGTTGAAGACAAGGCCGGAGAAGCGTCGCGCTCGCATCCTCCAGGGGATTTCGGGATGGGTCAGCATCCGCGCTGTCACGTACGGGATATCGGTGGCCCCCCATGCCCATCGCTTGATCTGGTTGTACTGCGAGGCATGGGTCGCTGCGTATCCCCGCGCGCGGGGTGCATCGCCGTTGACGGTCAGGAATGCGGGTCGCAGATTCAGCTTGCCCCCGCAGTGAAAGAAGCACTTCCAGAAGAACCGTGAATCCTCCGGGATCACGTCGGAGTCCCAGTACCCGACGTCGTCGAGGAGGTGCAGGGACAGCGTGTACGAGGAGAACATGATCAGGCGATGGGGGTTTTGATGCAGGAACATCTGCCACTGCGTGGCCGCGGTCGCCATCACCCTGACCGCCGTCGGCACGCGCCACAGATTGTTGAGGAACACCGGGACCGGTTGCCATATCGACACGAGCCGATCCGGGGCGGAGCAGAACTGCAGGGTGGTGTACGCGAAGTACTGCGGATGCAAGCGGTAATCCGAGTCGAGGTCGGTGACGAGCGTGCGTGACGGGTCGAGCCCCAGCTCATCGCACGCCGCTTTGAGGACCGGTCCGCCATAGGCCATCGCAGCCGATTTGCCGACCACAATCCCCGGGAGGAGAGGATCGCGAATGTGCAGGAACGCGCGGAATCTGCCGCCGAACTCCTCGCGCAAGCGCGTGACGTTCTCGATCCCTCCGGCGTCGGTTTCGCGGGTGATGATCGCGCAGATACGCAGATGCTCCGGGTAGTTCTGGGCAACAAGGGCGACGACGGTCGCACGGAGCACCTCGTACGACTCGGTATATGTCGGGATCAGCGCGCAGTGCACGACCTCGGAGGGCGCGGGTGCGCCCTCGGCCCGTGAGGCTTCGAACTCCTGGCAGCGTCGCCACCAGTCGATCCGGGCGTTGGACTCCAGGGCGGTCATGGTCCGGCGAACGCAGATCACCACGATCGTGGTTCGAACCAACCAGTAGGCGTCGAGCAGCACCGCCCCAACACCGAGTATCCAGAGCATTCCCGGGTCGTTGAGCCTGATCGCGAAGGCGGCCACGACCGGAACGAGGAGGATGAACCAGGTGAGCGCGCCGGGGAGGATTTCAAGAAGCCGCTGCTGGGTATGTTGCGACAGCGGGATCGCTGAGGATCGAGCGATCATCTGCGTCGCAGTCTACCCATCCGCCCCACATGAGCCTGAATGCCTACAGAACCAGTAAACCCCACCGCTGACGCCGAAACGGACGAACCCGACGCACCTCCCGCCGAAGGGCCCGAGGGTGATGCCGTCGAGCTGGATGACACCGAGGAGATCGATATCGAGATCGGGGTCGTCGCTGTGGTCGACGATGACGATGAGGATGACGAGGACGACGATGACGAGGAAGAGGTCGCCGTTCCTGTAGCGGCACCCGTGGTCATTGCGGTCGCCCCGCGCCCATCTCCGACCCCTGGGAGACCGCCGGGTGCTCGTGAGGAGCCACCCCCACCCTTCGGCGTCGGCGAGCGGGTGATCCTCATCTCGAATACGCGTCCCCGTACCGGGACGTCCATCGGCGACTACCCCGTCGGCTCCAGGGGGGTCGTCGAGACGGTGCTCAGCCAGACGGCGATCGTTCGCTTCGAGCGGCATCCGGACTTCAAGGAGGTCATCGCCTTCACCTGCCTCGAGACCGCCGAGACACCTGAACGTGCCGCTGAGTTGCGCCAGTTGATGGTCGAACCCGTGCGTGTGTCGGATCGCGGGCCGCGGCCTCCCGTCGACCGGTCCGACGGGGCGGCGTCCACGGCTGTGGACGCAGCACCAGACCCCACGGCGGCCGCCCCAGCGGCGACCCCGAAGCCCGCACCCGCCGCACGGGCACCCGAGGAGCCTGCGCCGGCGGCCACCAAGCCCGGGCCCGCCGCCGCGGCTGCAGTCAAAGCGCCTGCCGCCAAGTCCTCCACAGAGGCCGCGAAGCCGGTGGCCAAGCCCGCGAGCGCCGCGAAAGCCGCGCCCGCACCGAAGGCAGCGTCCGTTTCCGCCGTCAGGCCCGCCACCCCGGCCAAACCAGCGGTCAAGGCCTTGGCTGCGATGCCCAAGACCAGCACCAAAGCGAAGCCCGGTCCTAAAGCCAAGCCGGTGTCGAAGCCAAGCGTGCCAGCCCGATCCACGTCGGCGGCCAAGGCGAAGCCGGCCGCCAAGCCGAAGCCGGCGGCCAAGCCGAAGCAGGCGGCCAGGGCGAAGCCGGCGGCCAAGGCGAAACCCGCCGCTACAACCAAGCCCGCCGCGAAGCCAAAGCCGGCGGCCAAGGCGAAGCCGGCGGCCAAGGCGAAGCCTGCCGCCAAGCCGAAGCCCGCAGCCAAGGCGAAGCCGGTGGCCAAGGCCAAGCCGCTAGCGAAAAAGGCCCCGGCCAGATCCACGACCACCGCGAGGGCGAAATCGGCCGTGAAGGCCGCCGCGAGGCCCACTCGATCGCGAGCGGCGTCAGCGAAACCTGTCGCCAAAGCGGCGGCGCGAACCCAGGCACCAACTCGCACCGCGGCCAAACCCAAGGCCAAGCCGAGCGCGAAAGCCGCCTCCACGAAGGCAGCGCGAGCCTCCTCAGCCCGACAGCGCCCGGCCGGGACGGCGACCACGCGGGGAAAGAGCTCGGCCAAGCCGGCGCGCTCCAAGCCCAGCGAAGGCCGCAGGGCGCGCTGACCCGCCAATCCTCAGGGAAGGTCCGGGTTCTCTTCCTCGGCGGCGTACACGCCCCGATACCCGGGCGGGAGCAGCGCCGCGATCCGGGAGCCTATGAGATCAGCCATCGCCTGGTCGTCGCGGCGGTCCCCGGAAGCTCGATCAGGCAGATCGAACACGGGGCCGTATCGCATACGGATGGGGACGCGCCTGGGAAGCCTGCGGCCTCGCCCCAGCGCCGCTTCGGTGCCCCAGATGGCCACCGGGAGGATTCGAGCTCCGGAGCGCCGAGCCAGGAAGCCGGCGCCGGCCTCAGCGCGTCGCATGCCCGGGGTTGCCGAGCGCGTGCCCTCGAGGAAGATGAGCAGCCGTCCCCTGCGGGAGAGCACATCAAGGCTGGTGCGCATGGCCTGCCTGTCGGCAGCGCCTCGGTCGACGGGAAAGCAGTTGCAACCCGCCATGACCCATGACACAAACGCATTGGAGAACAGCTCGCGCTTGGTGATGCAATAGAGCGCACCTGGCGCATACCCGCCGAACAGGAAGGGGTCGATGTTGCTGAGGTGGTTGCTGACGACCAGCAATGGACCCTCGTTGGGAAAATCCGTCGGTGGGTCGACGCGAAGGCCGCGCCCGAAGAAGCCGCGAAGGATCGTCCTGCAGAGCCACGAGACGACGTGGTAGCGCAGGGTTCTCTTGCCGTCGGTCCTGACGGGGAAACGTTCGGGAAAGCCGGGAATCTCGGCGGTCACGTTCGCCGATGGTAGGGCGTGCCGCATCGGCGACCATACAATCCTGGCGCCCGCCCCCTTAGCTCATCGGTAGAGCAGCCGGCTTTTAACCGGTTGAGGGAGGTTCGATTCCTCCAGGGGGCATCGCCGGGCACATCTCCACACGGACCATTCGCCGGGTACGATCCCCTGCCATGGCAGGTCCGGTGCACGCGTTCGTCGTCCTTCCCGGTGACGGGGAAACAATTCAGGGGCCCGTCGGAGGGCCCGCGACCTTCAAGGCACGCGCCGAGAACACCAATGGCACGTTCACGGCCCTCGAGAACGTTATTCCCCCACTGCAGGGACCACCGCTGCACGTCCATGTGCGCGAGGACGAGATGTACTACGTGCTTGAGGGCAGGGTTCGCTTCAAGGCGGACGGCCGCATCTTCGCCGCCCCAGCCGGATCATTCATGTTCATCCCGCGAGGAACCCCGCACTGCTTTCAGAACGTCGGATCGACAGCGGCGAGGCTCCTGGTGATGTTCACGCCGGCCGGAATGGAACGCTTTTTCGAGGGTATCGCTGCACTACCGTCCGAATCGCCCGACCCCGACACCTACCGCTCCGTGGCGCACAGCGCATGGATGAGGGTTGTGGGTCCACCGCTTGGGGAAACCGACCCGCTGTAGATGCGCTACGTCGCCACAGCGATCTCCACATCCAGCAGCGACTCCGCTTGACGCAATGACGTCTCGACTGCCGATGCGGTGTCACCGCGCGCGAAGATGAAGCCGAGGTAGCGATCGCCCTCCGGAAGCGGCGTCACCCGTTCTCCAACCGGGACCGACATGGTCACACCCGTGATGCCGGGGACGGCGGTGGCGTCTTCCAGACCGGTCACGCGCTCCAGCACTCCCTGCCGGCGAATGGGCAGCATGAACACGCCGCACGCGCCGCTCGCGAGGCTGATCGCACCCAGGCGAAGTCCGCAGGCCTGGCGCAGGATGACCTCCTCGAGCGAGCGTTCCACATCGGGTGCGTCATCGCAGTGCAGGCGAATGACCTGTGCGCACAGCCCGCCGATCGAGCGCGCGGCCACCTCGATGACGACACACTCGTCGTCAGCAATTCGGACCTCGGCATGAATCGGGCCGTGGCGCAAGCCGAGTGCCGCGACTGCCCCCTGAACCGCGTCGACGACCGCACGTTGGGCAGCTTTGTCAAGCCGCGAGGGCGCGACGTAGAGGGTCTCCTCGAAGAAGGGCCCAATGAGCGGATCCGGCTTGTCGAACAAGGCAATCACGTCGACGACCCCGTCGCGCACAAGGCCTTCGACGGCGACCTCGACGCCGTCGACATATGCTTCGATCAGCAACGGTGGGGTGGATCCGTCGATACAGATGGCACGCAACATCTCGCCTACCCGACGGACGGCTGTAATCATCTCGGCCCGGCTGTCGGCGCGAATCACACCGCGACTGGCGGCGAGGTCGACTGGCTTGACGACGCACGGCAGTCCGACCGTCCGGATCGCCTCCTCGAGCGCGGACCCGTCTGCATCGATATCGAGGGCAACACAGCGCGGCTGCGGAATCCCTGCGTTGCCGAGACGCTGTCGCAGCAAGCGTTTGTCGCGCGTCGCCTCGACCGCATCGATAGAGTTCCGGCGCGCTATGCCCAGCCGCTCCGCGATGTGCGCCGCGGTAACCACCGACGCTTCATCGACGCCGATGACCGCGTCCACCGGCCATGACGCAGCGAAGTCGGCGGCGCGATCGCCCGAATCTGCCGGATGCCGGAGGTCGAGGGTCAGCACGCGCCCATCCATCAGCGACGCGAGCGTCGGGGCTTCGTTCGACGCGACCGCGATGTCCATTCCCAGCGCGCCCGCGGCTCGGAGAAATGCGGTGGCGCGATACGTCTCGGTGGGCAGGATGATCATGACCCTCGCGGGCATGCAACTCAGCCTACGCCCCAATTTCCGGCGACGTACCATGGTGTGACGTGAAGGCACCAAGAATCGCCGCGACCGACTATGCCCTGACGCGCATCGAGCAGGTCCGCGCCAGCAAGCGGCAGCCAGACGCTGGCGTGCGCATCGCGATCACGGGACGTCAGGAGGGCCGCTTCACCTACGACCTCTCGTTGATCCCTGCCGGCGAGGAGCGCGAGGGTGAGCTGGTGGTCGATGGGCCTGCAGGACTCCGGTTCACGATGCCCCTGGAGTCAGCCGCATACCTCGATGGCATCACCGTCGATGCCGACCGGCTCAGCGGCGCGCTCAAGGTGGACAATCCCAATCCGCTCTGGCTCGACCAGCTGGCCCGTGACGTGCAGCGCCTCCTCGACGACGAGATCAACCCATCGGTGGCGGCGCACGGCGGCCATATCGACCTGCTCGATGTCAGCGACGGAGTCGCCTACATCCACATGGGCGGCGGCTGTCAGGGATGTGGCATGGCCGAGGTGACGTTAGGACAGGGTGTGCGCGTGGCGATCCTGCAGCGCTTCTCGCAGATCACCGAAGTTCGCGACACGACCGACCATGCCCAGGGAGCGAACCCCTACTACCAGGCTGCGAAGAAGTAGTTCGCGACCCGGTCAGCGATGACGTCGGCCGGCAGTGTCGAGCCAGTAGTCGAGCCAGCGTTCCCGTGTTGCGCCGACGTGGTCGTATACGGCCTGGGCGCGCACATTGTCAAGCGCCGTCTGCCAGATCATCCGCGACGCGCCGTGTTCCCGGCAGCGCTGCAGACACGCCTCGATGAGCGCTGAGCTCACGCCGCGACCCCGAGATTCGGGAGCCACATAGAGGTCATTCATCACACCGACGCGGGTGGCGATGGTGGTCTCCCAGCTCCAGAACAGGGTTGCGAACCCGACGTCTGTGCCGCGTTCGGTGGCGAGGAAGTGCACGCCTTCATGCGCGGGATCGGTGATCAGCGCGCGCGCCATCGAGAGCAGTGATTCGTCTGGCGGGGCGGCATGATAGAAATCGCAATACGCACGCAGCAGGGGCAGCACGCGCTGCACCTGACTCTCATCGGCGACGAGCGTGATACTCACTGTCCCGAGCTCGTGATCCCCGGCCGGCATCGGCCGATCGCTTGGAGTCATCTCCACGTCGTCATGATGCCGGACCTGGCCGGTGCCGGCTGCGGTCCGCATCCCCAAAGGGGATTGCAAAGCAATCTGTATTCCTACGGGCATTGTCGTTCCACAGTCGCAACTGGAATTCGACAGGAGATGGGCAAAGCTCACCCGGTGAGTTCCGTGGCCCGTCGAGAACGGCGGCCGATCCCTTCGAGCCTCCCGCCGGCTGGACAAGCTCCACGGGCGCTCCGGATCGTCTATGCGGTCATGGCCGTCCTCCTGGCTGTCTACGTCGTTGCCCTGGTCGTGCGGGGGCCGAATGTGTCGTGGCCGTGGATCGATGGCTGGGGAGTGGTCCTCTTCGAGTTCACCGGGGTCGGCCTGCTCTTCGCACGCGCCTTCCGAACGGGGCCACGACAGACCATCACGCTGGTGCTGGGGACGGCGGTCTTCGCGTGGGCACTCGGCGACGGGGTGCTCACCTGGGAAACCTGGCGCGGGGCCGACGCCTCGAACCCGTCGCTGGCCGACCTGTTCTACGCGGCGTTCTTCCCCCTTGCCTACGCCGGAGTGGTGCTGATGCTGCGCAGGGAGATCAGGCGGATGCTTCCCGCCACCTGGCTGGACGGTGCGGTGGCTGGGCTCGGTGCCGCGGCCGTGTGCGCGGCCTTCGCATTCCACGCAATCGTGCTCACCATAGGTCCAGGCGTCTCGTCACTCGGCGTCGCGGTCAATCTGATGTACCCGATCGGCGACGTGCTCCTCATCGCACTGGTTGTGGGAGGTTCCGCGGTGCTTCCCGGCCGCCGTCTCCCGTGGATGCTGTTTGCCGTCGCCTGTGGGATCAACAGCGTCGGTGACACCTTCAACCTCCTCGCCACCTCAGGAACGTCGACGCAGGTGGGCGACGTCATCAACGGCATCGCGTGGCCGGCCGCGATCCTGATGATCTCGATCTCCGTGTGGGTGCCTGCCGGACCGCGCGACCTGTTGCAAAGCGGCAAGGTGGCTGGCTTCGTGCTTCCGGGCATCGGCGCCCTCGCCGGCATGGCGATCCTCTTTGCCGGCGCCGTCCAGCACCAGGTGACCCCGGTCGCCATCGGCCTGGCCACCGCGACCCTGGTCGTTGTCGGGCTGCGTCTCGGCCTATCGGTTCGCGGCCTGCGCTCGCTCACCGCGGAGCGCCACCGCCAGGCACTGACCGACGACCTCACCGGCCTAGGGAACCGCCGGAGGCTCAGCAGCCTGCTCGACGCCTACTTCGCCGATTACGGAGATCCCGAGACTCCGGCTCGCAACCTCGCCTTTCTCTTTGTCGACCTCGACCACTTCAAGGAGATCAACGACTCATTCGGTCACTCGGCCGGCGATGAGCTGCTGAGACAGCTCGGCCCACGCCTGATGAGCTCGCTGCGCTCCAGCGACGTCCTGGTTCGGATAGGAGGCGATGAGCTCGGCGCAGTGCTCATCGACACCGATCCCATCTACGCGGCCGGGCTCGCGCAACGCCTCACCGCGCTCCTCGAGCAGCCGTTCGTGCTCAACGCCGTCACCGTGCGCATCAGCGCGAGCATCGGCATCGCCATGGCGCCGACCGACGCCGGCGACAGCGCCGGCCTGATGCGCTGCGCGGACGTCGCCATGTATCGGGCCAAGCTCGGTCAGCGCTCCTACGAAGCCTACCAGCCCGAGATCGACGACGGCGGCAACCGACTGCTCCTGGTGGACGAGTTGCGTGCGGCGGTCGACCGTCGGGAGTTGGTGCTCCACTACCAGCCTCAGGTCGACCTGCGCACTGGAGACACCGCGGCCGTCGAGGCGCTGGTGCGCTGGCCCCACCCCCGCCTCGGCATGGTGCCGCCACTGGATTTCCTGCCGCTGGCCGAGGAGGCCGGGTTGATGAGCGAGCTCACCCGCCTGGTCATCGAGCAGGCGCTGGCGCAGGGCGCCGCATGGCGAGCCGGCGGAACCCGGCTCGCGGTCTCGGTCAATATCTCGTCCTCCAACCTGCTCGACCCCGGATTTATCGAGTTGGTCCGGGGCGCGCTCCGCCGCCACAAGGTGCCTGCCTCAGACCTCATCCTGGAGATCACCGAGACCACGATCATTCGCGACTTCGAGGGTTGCAGGCAGGTCATCGCCCAGTTGCGCGCGCTCGGTCTCGGGATCTCGATCGATGATTTCGGATCGGGCTTCACATCCCTGGCATACCTTGGCAGTCTGGCGGTCACCGAGCTCAAGCTCGATCGCTCCTTCATCAATGGGCTGGTCGCAGACGGCAGGGAGCAGGACGTGAAGCTGGTTCGGGCAACCATCGAGCTCGGCCATGCGCTGGGGCTGACAGTGGTCGCCGAAGGGATCGAGACCTGCGCCACGCTCGAGTTGCTCGCGCTCCTCGGTTGCGACCGGGCCCAGGGCTACTTCACCGGCCGCCCGGTCCCAGCGGTGGCCCTCGATCTGTCGGAGACGAGCGCCTTCACGGCTCCGAGGTTCGCCGCCGCCGTCTGAGCCCGGGTTTCGGAGCGGGGTCGGCCGGCACACGACTGTGCGCGGTGTACAGGCGCGGGGTTGGTGAACTGTGCGCGGCGGCCGAAGAACCTGGCGGCTGCCGCTGGCAGAGTTCTAGGCAGAGCGCCCAGCGCTGTCCTGCCCAATCCCGGCACAGATGAGGTACTGCGATGCTGTCGGCCCTAACTGAGAGTCCGAGCTGGCTGAAC
>Ga0209219_1000020_pt1 | contig 72602 bp, 70 predicted proteins | sample BlaSpr_A8_OM1_M1_FD_187973 | JGI IMG/M metagenome (GOLD analysis project Ga0209219, IMG submission 187973) | Forest soil microbial communities from Thunder Bay, Ontario, Canada - Black Spruce, Ontario site 2_A8_OM1_M1 (SPAdes) (version 2) | ecosystem: Environmental > Terrestrial > Soil > Boreal... | reverse complement strand
CCCCGGGCGGGTCCGCACGAGCCACGCTGATGAAGAGGGCAGGGGAGGGGTCCGGTCCGCGCATGCGCAGGTAGTCCTCGACGGCGGCGAATGCATCGTCGGTGCAGTAGACCGTCCGATATTTGCCACCTTTGCCCAGAACTCGAAAGCCTTCGCGATGAACGTCGCCGCGGTCGAGGCCGCAGGCTTCGGCGATGCGGCATCCGGTGCTGAGCAGCAGATGGATGAGCGCGCGATCGCGGCGGTCCCGCAACGTCTCCTTGGGCAACGCTGCGAGCAGCCGGGGCACGTGATCCGTCGGCACCGGGTGCGGATCGCCCACCACGTAGCGAGGCACCGACACCTGACGGCTCAGTTCCGCGCCGATCCAGCCCTCGTCGTATGCGTACGCGAGGAAGCGCCGGAGCGCCACGAGGGCTCGAGCGCGTGAGCGCGGGTTGGGGAGCACGTCTGCGAGCTCGATCTGGTAGCGGCGGAGCAGCGACCGATCCACGCCGCTGAGCAGGTCAGGTGTGAGCGGCCGCGTGCGCAGAAACGCGACGAATTTGGCGAGGTCCTGGCGATATGCTCGGACCGTCGTTCCCGGGCGATTGCGTTGCACGCGCAGCCAGTCGAGAAATTGCTCGATCTGATCCGGCATCGAGTCGCTGGGGCCGGGGACGTTGCCCGCCCAGGCCGGCCCGCGCCGTTCTCGCGGGGCCGTCGGGCGCCGGGCGGGACGGCGAGCGGGCATGCTCCGTATTATCAGGAGCTTGGCGCCTCGTGACCGATTCCGGCTTCCTCGAGCGCGAACCGGATGAAGTCGATCGTGGCGCCACGCTGATCGGTCTGCCTGCCTCCTGGATACGCGACCGCGGAGCGGATCAGCGATCGCCAGGGCTCGAGGTAGGCTCCGCGCAGCGCCCATGCCGCGGCGTCCGGCTTGGTGACGACCTTGCCGAGCGTGAGCAGACACAGCGCGCGGCACATCGTGAGCACCGCGTATGCCTGGTAGGCGCGGTCCAGGAAGCGGCCCGGGAACTCGAGCTGGGGCAACCACCACTCACGCAGCGCGCCGATCTGTGCCGCGCGCAGCTCGCCCGTCGTGATCTGGGGCACCAGCTTGGTGACGTCGCGGCCGAACAGGGTGATGCCGGAGGTGCGCAGGAGGTATCTCTGGATCAGGAACTCCGGCCCGAGCGGGGCGACCTTGAAGCCCTCATCGGGATGCAACTCCAGCACCGAAACGGCCGGTACCTCGCGGGTCGTCAGCGCCCTCGCGGGGGCGTAGACCACTTCGAGCCGCTCGGCCCAGCGCTCGTCGCCCCAACCGAGCATCTGGAGCTGAAGGTCTCGCAGCTGCCGGTTGGTGGCAGCGTCGGTGAGGACACGGGTGGCGACGACGACGTCGATGTCGCTGGTCCTGGGGTTGAAGGCATCGGTCGCGAGGGATCCATGGATGTAGACACCGGAGAGGCTGTGGCCGAGCGTTTTCGACCAGGCTGCCGTCGCCGAGACGAGGAAGCCGCTGACCGCGGGACCGCCGGCTCGGGTGAGCCGGTCGTCGATGCCCATGCCAGGAAGCCTATCGGGGAACGAGTATTCGTTCGAGCCGACCACGGCGGCCGACGACCCACCAGCCCAGGGCCCGCCATGCCGCCAGGGCCGCCGCATTGTCGGTGTTGACGTGCAGACGGGCAACGGTGCCTCCGCCGGCGCGCATGCGTCGCGCAGCCTCGGTTACGAGAAGACTCGCGAGGCCCGCGCGACGGCGTGCGGGGATGACGCCCACCTGGTCGACCCAGCCGCTGCTGCACACGACGAAGCCGGCGGGCACGTCCTCGGCGAGCACGCAGAACGATGCCTCGGGAAGGAAGTCATCGCCCCCGGTGAGGCGATCCGCCCACTCGGATTGAGTCCAGCCGGGAAATCCGGGGCGATCCCTGAACGCAGCCTCGTAGACGGTGAAACTCGCGACCGACGCATCGGACCCCCAGTCCAGGACGCGGGTTCCGCTGGGCCATGGACGCGGCGGCGATGACCCATCAAGGGTGAGGTCGAGCTCCATGGCGAGCTCCTCGAAGACGAGGCGGAAGCCGAGGGACGTCCAGCGCGCCGCCTCGGCGTCGTGAAGTGATTCGCTGACCACGTGCACCGTCCCGGCCGTCGAGCCGCGGCTCTGATGGAGCACTGCTTCAATCCAGTCGCGCTGCGCATCCCACAGCTCTTCATGGCCGGCGCGGAGCATCGACGTCACGGTCGCCACATCCGGCCCGCTCGTCAGGTCCGACGGGGTATGGACGGTCGCGCCGGCGGCAAGGCTCCCTGTCGACAGGGTCCAGAGCCTGGTCGTCGCCCGCGGGCTCGCATACATCCGCTCGAGCCACTGCGAGTTGGTCGCGAGCGACCAATCCCCGGGCGCTCCGGCCTGAGCCCGGGCGAGCTCTATCAGCCGGCCAATCTCCGTCGATCCCAAGTCGGCCACCGAGCGCTCCCTGTACGTAGATCCGCCGAGGCGGCGATCCCACCACAGTTTGTCTTTACCGCGGGGGATCGACCCCCGAGCCTTGGAGGAAGGGAGAAGGGAGTTAGGCATCGGCAAGATCGCATTGCAGCCTCTAGATCGTGAGAATATGCATTATCAGGAGCTTTATTCGAGTTCCTTGATGCGCGCCAGCCTCCTTCCGACCCGTCCCCCTCAGCTCAGGCAGCGGTAGCGCAGGTACACCGTGCCGTCGCGAAAGCCGCGCTCGTCGACCAGCTCGAGGTTCACGCGGACATCGCTCGGAAAGCACCGTGTACCGCCGCCCACGACGATCGGCGTCACGAACAGGTGGCACTCGTCCACAAGCCCCGCAGCGAGCGCCTGACCGGCCAGGTCGGGACCGCCGACACTGATATCGATGCCGGCCTCCGACTTCATCCGCCGGACCGCGTCGGCGTCGAACTGTCGCTCGATCCGCGTGCGCCGGCTCGAAACCGCATCCAATGTCCTGGAGAACACGACCTTGTCGGCAGCACGCCAGATCCCCGCGTAGTCGCGCTCAACCGACGGCCGGTCCGCACCGCTGGGTGCCGTCTCCCAGGAGACCATCACGTCATACATCCGGCGCCCATAGAGGTAGGTGCCCACCGAACGCTCCAGGTCGTTGACGAAGGAGTGCACCTCCTCATCCGGCTCGGCCCAGTCGAAGTTGCCGTCCTCGTCCGCCACGCAGCCGTCGAGCGAGGTGATCGCCGAGTAGATCAGCCTCGCCATGGCTGGGAGCTTACGGTCCGGAGGTGAAGACCGGGATCGCCGGGGCCGCACAACCCGGGCAGGCGGGCGCGACCCAGAGACCGCCTGCCGGCGATCGCCAGACAACCTCGATGGCGCCGCCAAGGGCAAACGCCACCGACGAGGGGTCCGAGCCGGCGATCGCGCCGAGCCCCTCAGGACCCACGAGACCGCTCGCCGACGTGTACAGCGCGGATGCCAGCGCACCAGATGGCTGCCGGGAGTCGACGATCACGGCACCTGGCGCCAGCGTCACCGCCGCCGGCTTGCCCGCGACGGTCACCGTACCCAACGCTGTCTCGCCACTCCAGGTCCCAGCGGTTGCGTTGAACGAGCCGTGCCAGAGCTGGCTCGCGCCGTTCCAGAAGACATCGACGATGCCGCCCGAGGCGCTCACCGAGGGATCGGCCGCAAGCGCGGTCGCTGTCAGCTGGCGCGCACCGCTCCATCCCCACGATGCACCGGTGTCCTCCCAGAGCTGACGTGAAGACGCGTCGCGCCAGAAAACCGTGTCCGATCCGGCATACGAGCTCACCGCCACAGGTGTACCGGTCATCACACCGATGCCGAGCGGCGTCGCGCCGTTCCATCTCCCGTTGAAGCGGTCGACCCAGACGCCACCCCCACTCCCCTTCCAGAAGACGTCGATCAGCCCAGGGCCGGGCGATGCCGCCTCGGGGGCAGATCCGAGCGGCCCCAGAGCGAGCGACTGCGGCGCTGACCAGCTGCCGGCGCCGAACCACCCGGGTGTGTAGGTCGACTGCCAGAGATTGCCGTCCGCCCCTGCCCAGAATGCGTCAATCCGTCCCGGCCCTGAGGAGACCACCGTCGGATCCATGGTCAGAGCTCCCGCAGTGCCGGCGGCGGCGCTGACATCGATCGCCCGTGTCCCCCACGTCCCGTTCCGGTATCCGAGAGTCCACACGTGGTTGTCGGTGCCACGCCAGAGCACGTCGATATTCCCCGGACGGTCCGACACGGCCTGGGGGGTGCCGGCGACGTTGGATGCGGACAAGGCTGCCGGATTCGGCCATCCGTAGTACGGCAGTGAGCGCGTGCCGCCCTTGTCGAGGTCGACGTTCCCGGGTATCCCTGGTACCGACCCGGCATCGCTGTACTGCCAGACCTGCCACCCGGTGCCGCCCCAGTTGTTCGCCGGAACGGACGGCGAGATGACGAACCAGTGAGCCACCCAGAGCGGGTCCAGGGTGAACGCCGAGGAGCCGATGTTGCCGTCCCACCATCCCGGCGACGCGTAGATCGCTGGGAGCGATCCAATCGCCGCACTGACCATGTCCACGACGGTTCGCAGGTTGGCCACGACGACGGCACGCGACTGACCACCCATGGTCTCGACGTCGATCGTGGGGATGAGATCGCCGCGGCTGAATCCCACTGAGCGGAGCTGGGAGATCAGCAGGTTCGCCTGGGCAACCGGGCTTTGTGAGGGCTCGAAGAAGAGATATGCACCCGGGGTCACCCCCGCCGCCGTGGCGCCCCGCCAGTTGATCCCAAAGGTGCCATCGGGTGACGCGGCGCCGTCCGCGGCACGGATGTAGGCGAACGAGATGCCCGACGCGGCCACCGAGTGCCAGGCGATCGACGAGCCCTGGTACGCGCTCACGTCGATCCCGCGCAGAACGCCGGCGGCCTTGGCGTCGAGGCTCCGCCCCAGCCCACCGAAAGCCGCGGCCACAACAAACATCAGGATGGCGGCGGCCGAGATCCGGGACCTCATACCGCCTCCACAGAGGCGCCCACCATTGCGGTGAGGATAAACAGGGATGTGGAAGGCGCCGAGCTTCGTCACCGTATCTTCATGACCGTCCTGTTTCGCCACGAGTTGACTCGTTCATGGCGCGGACAGCCACGCGAAAGGTTGCGTCCGCTACCCTGGGACCGTGGCCCAGACGACCCAGCGAAAGCCGCCCGGTAACCGCCAGCCGCCACCGGGAAGGCCCACGGGCAAGCCGCTGACCAAGAAGCAGCGCCGCAACCAGGCAGCTGTGCGCTCGGTTTCGCTCTCCCGGCGGCCTACCTGGCAGTCGCCCACATTCCTGACATCGGCGAGCGTTGGCGTCGTCGTGATCGTGCTGATCATCATCGTGCTCATCAACCAAGTCGGTGGCACCGGGAACACCAACGGCGGCCCCCCGCTTTCGGCCACGGTCGCGAGTGCCGTGCTCCATCCCAATCCTTCGGTGATCAAGACAGTCGGCTCGGGTGGTCAGCCCGGCGAATTGGTTCGTCTCCCGGGGAATAGCGTGTTGCGCGACTCCAGCGGCAAGCCCATGGTCGTCTATGTGGGAGCGGAATATTGCCCGTTCTGTGCAGCCGAGCGCTGGAGCATGGTGTACTGGCTTTCGCAGTTCGGCACGTTCAAGGGCCTCACCCAGATCTCGTCGTCGTCGACTGACGTGTATCCGAATACCGCCAGCTTCACCTTCTACAAGACCAGCTACACAAGCTCGGTTGTCGACTTCGCGGGCTTTGAAATTCTCGACCGCAGCCAGAACAAATTGATGACGGCCTCAACACTTGCGCAGAGCCTCTTCACCAAGTACGACACGCCGCCCTACACCACGCAGGCGGCGGGCTTTCCATTCATCGACATCGGCGGCCTCTATGTCCTCTACAGCACCAGCTACTCACCGAATCTCCTGAAGAACCTGACCTGGGACCAGATTGCCTCCAAGCTGTCGAATCCGAATGACCCGGTCACCCAGGCGATCGTCGGCAACGCCAACATCATGACCGCCGCGACATGCATCGCCACCGGGGATGTGCCCGCGTCTGTGTGCTCCTCCTCCACCATTCAGGCCATCGAACCCGCTCTCAAGGCCGAGAAGACACCCAAGACCTGAGCCGACAGGGAGCTGAGATGGGCTACCAGGTCATCACCACTGGGTACGCGGTACTCGCGCTGGTCGCAGACGCACTCGTCGTGCTCGTCGTTATCGGCTTCGTCGCGTCGCACACCTCACAATCGGGACGAGCACGCTGGGGGCAATTCCGAGATTCGATCAGCCCGTTCGCCATTCAATTTGCCTGGATCGTTGCCACGCTCGCAACCTTGGGCAGCCTCTATCTCTCGCAGATCGCGGGGCTGATCCCCTGCGAGTTCTGCTGGTTCCAGCGCATCTGCATGTATCCACTCTCCCTGCTTCTGGGAATCGCAGCATTCCGCGGCGAGGTGGGCATCGCGAAGCGGTATTTCATGCCCATGTCAATCGTTGGCGCGCTCCTCGCCACCTATCATTACCAGTTGGAGCACATCGCCGGTGAGCCCACGGTTTGTGGCGTCGCGGTGCCATGCAACTCGGCCGCATTCAACATCTTCGGATTCATCTCGATCCCCTTCCTTTCCGGGGCGGCGTTTCTCCTTATCACCACACTGCTGCTGCTGGCACGCGAAGCTCCCGAGGATGAGGAGGAGTACGTCGAGGATGAATCGACCACGCCCGACACCGTTCAGCCGGCCGAGGACACGCTGCCCGCGCCCGCCTGAGTCACACCAGTTCGGCGAGATACCTCGGCAGCATCTGGCGCCAGGTCGACCAGTCGTGATCGTACTCGGACCCCCACGGGTCGACCCGGTTGGGAATGCCCTTGCTGCCGAGCACGTGCGCGAGGTGCCACGACTCGCCGATGTTCTCCCACCGGCCCTCTCCTGACGCCAGGATCGCCTTGCGGGTGCGCAAGAGCGCCAGGTGCTCGCCGTTGAGACCGGGCACAAAGTGGGACGGCGTCGCGAAAGAGAGATCGTCGCCTGCATCGTCGCCGACGAATCGCGAGATGTCGTAAGTGCCACTCATACCCACCGCGTGGGTGACCACGTCCGGGTAATGACAGAGCAGCGCCACCGCGTTGAAGGCGCCGATCGAGGCCCCCGCCGTGATCACGGGAATATCCGGGCTCTCGCAGTCCATCCGGATCATCGGGATCAGCTCGTAGCGCACGAACTCAAGGAATCCGCGAAGCAGCGCCGCCCGGTAGCGTGGGTCGCCGTCACCGCGAAGCATCGCCGCCCCGGACACGCTGTCGCAGGAGTAGATCTTCGCTCGACCGGCCTCGAGGTACTCCCCCACCGAATCGACGAGCCACATTCGCTCGACCTCCTCGGCGTCGCCGCCGGCGGTCGGAAAGACGATGACGGGCCTGCCAAAGTGACCCCACCTCGCAACCGTGACGTCGGAGCCGACGCGCTCCGAGTACCAGCGCTCTCGCCGCTTCATGGCCGCGGAGTCTCGCGCATCGGGCCACCGTAGCGCTGCAGCAGCATCAGGGGTAGATCAGGCGCGATTCCCCGGGCAACAGCCAGCCGAGACCGTCGAGGAGACGGTCACGCCAGTTGATCCAGTTGTGACCGTCGGGCGCCTCGACGACGCGCAGCTCGCCGGTCATTCGCTCGAGCACCTTGGCCATCGCGCGATCGGGTTCGGCAAGTGGCTCGAACGCGCCGTAGGTTAGGAAGATCCTATCGACGATTCGCTGCGGACGGGCACGAACTCTGTTGACGAACCGGACCACCGGCTCGAACATCGCGCCGTAGGTGTGTGACCCTGTCTCCTCGGTGAATCGCAGCGACGGCGACTCGAGCAGCAGACCCCCGTAGAAGCCGGGTGCGCGGTCCGAAGCGGCCAGCGCGGCGACGCCGCCAAAACTCGCTCCGAGGAGCACGCGGCCGCGCGGGTCGCCGCGCAGACGGAACGTTCCCTCGACGTGGGGCACCAGCTCGCTGGTGAGGAAGCGGCTGTGTGGGGCGTCGGCCGCGTATTCGCGGAGGCGGTCGCCAGGGTGCGTGAAGACGGTGACGCAGTCGGCCATCAGACGCCGGTGCATGAGGTTGTCGAGCACGGTCCGCATTCCGGAGTGATTGAGGAAGTCACCGCCGTCGTGCACCACGAGCAGCGGCATGCGGCGATCGCGTCGCATCCGGGCGGGGACATATATGGTCACGTGGGCGTCGCGGCGGAGTGCCTTGCTGGGGATGCGCAGGTCGATCAGTTCGCCGGGAACCGCAGCGGGGTCGTTGTGGGCCCAACTCGGCGTCACGTACCCGTCGGCCTCGAGCACCGACTGCGCGCCAATCGGGTCGGTGACCATGCGCGGGTTCAGCGGGTCGGTCATGCTCTCTGCGGAGTCGCCGCGGCGTACCAGGATTCGGTACTCGACGCGCGCGCCATGCGGCAATTCCACGCTCGCGTACCAGAGGTCGGTACGTGGCATCCGGCGGAGCGGCAGCGGGATCGGCACGCCCATGATCCGGTGCTCGACGCCGACCCAGTCGGCCTCACCCCGCCAGAGGAACGTGCAGGTCGATCCCTCGACCAGCGGTACGGAGTGCTCGCGCAGGAGTTGGTCGATCGCCGCTGGGGAGACGCCCTCGCTGCGCAACCGCGTGAGCGCGCCCTGACGATGCGTTGGTGCCGGACTCACGATCAGGCTGCCTGCGTGCCCCGCAGCAGGCGCCCATCTGCAGCGACGACCCCGACCGAACCGAGGTCGGCGGGCTGTCCGGAGCTCAGCTCGAGGCGATCGCCCGGATCGAGGAGCACGCAGACGCTCGGTGCGGCCCGGCTCGCGAGCAGCGCGAGTCGATCGGGATTGTGGGCGTGCAACCGCGCCGTCAGCGGCAGCGCCACCAGGCCCCGGGCGACTCCGATGCCGATGTCGTAGATCTCATCCGTTCTGCCTGCGGGATCGTCGTCGTCGACGACCACGATGCGTTCGGACAGCGCCATGCACCCCGACGACCAGGCGATCAGAGGCTGCGCGTCGATGAACGCCGCGACGTTGCAAAGATGCAGGCAATCGTTGAGCACGCCCACGTGCCCCCCGGCGATCGCGATCGCGGCGCAGCCGGCGACGATTGCGGCCACCTCTTCGCGATGCGCGGCGATGACCGGGCGTACATGCGGCTGCCGCGCGACGTAGAAGCGCTCGTACGCCTCGGCAATCGCGCCCACGTGTCCGTCATCGAGCTCTCGAACCGCGGCGATCGCCGCCTCGAGCTCGGGGCCGCTCATACCGTCTGCAAAGCGACGGCGTATGGTATCGACCCCATCGAGTGCGTGGCTGAGCCGGAGCAGATACACGGCGCGCAGCTCATCGAGTTGGGCTCGGAGCAGGCGCTCCGCCTCCGCGTATTCGTCGTCGCTGCCGAGCACATCGAGCCGCCGACCGTAGAGGCCGAGATTTCGCGAACCCCCGCCGAGTCGCCGGTCGATCTCAGCGTCGTTGCGCTCCCCTTCCTCCCATCCCGCCGTGATGAGCGCAACCGGGCCGTCGACCCCCATCGCCGCCACTTCCGCCGCCAGATCCACGTCGTCACTGAGTGGGCCGAGCAGGGTCACCCGCCTCACGAGGCGTGCACGTGGACCGTCTCGCCGACGACGTCGAGCATGTGGTGCAGGGTCTCGTAATCCGGGTGCGCCATGCGCACCCAGGCGTTCGCCATGTAGCCGGCCTCGACGGGTTGCGTGGCTGTTCCGCTGCCGGGCAGGTGGGTATCGATGACCCATTCGCCGAACTGGCTCTGGATCGCTTCGATGCCATCGTAACGGGTGATCGTCCCGTCCCGATCCGGACGCAGCGCAACGATCCCCGCCGCGAGGCGGCGCGACAGCCCACGGTCCACGGACCGGTGGACGATCGCATTCGCCCACTCACGATAGATGTCGATGTCGTTGCCGACAGCGTAGAGGTCCCAGGCGCGCACGCCGGGCGGACGGCAGCCGATCTCGCTGAAGCGCAGGCCCTTGGGGCCGAAAAACCACTCCATGTGCGTCGCCGACGTCCCGATACCGAGCGCGTCGATCGCTCGCTGGCCGAGGTCGCGCACCTGTCCGTAGTCGGCCACGGTGTCGACCTGGTTGGTCGCGATGAACTGCGGGCTGATCCAGCGCTCGCGCATCGCCTCGAGGACGTTCGGATAGTAGTGGGAGACGAAATCGTAGGCCGGGTGGCCGTCGATGCTGATCGTGTCGTAGAAGCCCTCATGGCCCTCGACGAACTCCTCGACCGCGACGTCCGACGCGCCCGACGCGCCGAGCTCGGCCAGCGCGCGCTCGAGGCCGGCGTCGGAATCAACGCGGCTGGTTCCCGAGGCGCCAGCGGCCGCGCGGGGCTTGAGGATGAGCGGGTATCCAACGGTCTTCGCGAAGGCCCGCACCTCCGCGGCACTGCTCGCAGCGGTCGATTGTGCAGTCGGGATCCCAGCTTCGCGGAGCACCTGCTTCATCGAGGGCTTGTCCCGGCAGAGGTAGGCGGTGCGCACCGACGTCCCCGGGATGCCGCAGGCTTCTCGAGCCTGCGCAGCGGCCATGGTGTGGGATTCGATCGTCGACTCGAGAGCGTCGATCCACATCCTGCTCTGCGCGAAGCGGACGGCATCGACGAGCGCGCCGACATCGGTCACGTTGTCGATCTGCTGGTAGTGGAACATCCAGTCGCGGAGGTCCTGGTCGAGATGGTCGACGGGACGCTCGCCGATTCCGATCACGGTGGCGCCGGCTTCGGCGAGCCCGCGCACGAACTCGCGCTGATTCGGGGGAAACGCCGGCTCGATGAAGATGATGTTCACGCCACGAGATCCTACCCGCCCCAGCCTGCCGCGCCCGACCCCGGCCTGCCTAGACTCGCGGCGTCACATGCCGAACGCTGTCTTCGTCGCTCCCTTTTTGCTCCCGGCGACGCTGCGCTTCGTTGCCGCCGCTGCCCTGCTTCCAGACGTGCAGCTGGGACTGATCAGCCAGGACCCCGAGGATCGGCTTCGCGACGACCTGCGTTCGGTGCTCTCGGGACACTACCGGATCGCCGACGGCACCGACGCGCAGCAGATCGCCGACGCGACCCGAGCCCTCTCACGTCACCTGGGTGGGGTTGACGCGCTCATCGGGATGCTCGAGCAATTGCAGGTCCCGCTTGGAGAGGTCCGTGACGCACTCGGCATCCACGGCATGGGTGCCGAGGTTGCGCACAACTTCCGCGACAAAGCACGGATGAAGAGCGTGTTCGAAGCACACGGCGTCCCCTGCGCTCGACACCGACTCGCCCACGACCCAGATGAGGCGAGGACGGCAGCGACCGACCTCGGCTATCCCCTGGTCGCCAAGCCACCTGCCGGCGCCGGTGCCCGGGCGACCTTCCGCATCGACGGCTCAGGCCAGCTCGACGGGTGGCTCCACGCCGACCCACCGAACCGCCAGAACCCGGTGCTGCTGGAGCAGATGGTCGTCGGCACCGAACACAGCTTCGACAGCGTGCTCATCGACGGCGAGCTGGTATGGCACTCGATCTCCCGGTACATGCCCACCCCACTCGACGTTCTCGAGAACCCCTGGATCCAGTGGGCGGTGCTCCTGCCTCGCGACATCGCCACTCCTGAGTTCGACGCGATCCGCGAGCACGGGGTGCGCGGCCTGCGCGCGCTGGGACTCCGGACCGGACTGACCCACATGGAATGGTTCCGCCGGCCCGACGGAAGCATCGCGATCAGCGAGGTCGCCGCTCGGCCTCCGGGTGCGCAGTTCACGTCGCTGCTCTCCTACGCGCACGACGTCGACATGTACGCGGCGTGGGCACGGCTCGAGATCTTCGGCACCTTTCCGGTGCCGGAACGTCGCTACGCGGTCGGAGCCGCGTATCTTCGCGGCCAGGGCGACGGCCGCGTCGTGGCGGTGCATGGACTCGACACGCTCCAGCGCGAGCTGGGCGAGCTCGTCGTCGAGGCCGGCGTGCCGCAGCGGGGGCAGGTGCCGACCGGTACCTACGAGGGCGAGGGGCACATCGTGCTCCGCCATCCCGAGACCGCGGTGGTTGAGGCCGCATTGCGCCGCGTCGTCGAGGTCGCCCGCGTCGAGCTGGGAGATCCCTCGTGAGCGCCACGGTGCTGATGATCTCGCCGGGATACCCAGCCGAGATGCCCTTCTTCACGCGCGGCCTGGCGCGCGCCGGTGCGACGGTGATCGGGGCAGGTGATCAACACGTCACCGATCTTCCCGAGATGGCCCGCGACCACCTGGCCACCTACTGGCAGGTGCCGTCGTTCGCACACGAGGACGCGATCGTGCACGAGGTTGCGCGCCGCGCCGACGGGCTGCGTATCGACCAGGTCGCGTCGCTCTGGGAACCGACGATGATGCTCGCAGCGCGCATCCGCGAGACCCTCGGCATCCGCGGCATGACCGTCGAGCAGACGCTGCCGTTCCGTGACAAGGAACGGATGAAACAGGTGCTCGACGCGGCCGGCATTCGCACCCCGCACCACTACCGGTCCGACACGGCGGCCGGCGTCCGCGATGCCATCGAACGAATCGGGTATCCGATCATCGTCAAGCCGATCGCCGGTGCCGGGTCGGCCGACACCTACAGGGTCGACGGACCTTCCGACCTCGAGGCCGTCCTTCCCAGACTGGTCGCGGTGCCCGAGGTGAGCGTCGAGGAATTCATCGACGGCTCCGAGTACACCTACGACACCATCTGCTCCGGCGGAGACGTCCTCTTCGACAACATTGCCTGGTACCGGCCCCGGCCGCTGATCGCGCGCCAGTTGGAGTGGGTGAGCCCGATCACCATGGTGCTTCGCGACATCGACACCCCCGAGCTCTCCGGCGGACGGGCCATGGGCCGCAACGTCCTGCGGGCGCTTGGATTTCGCGATGGCTTCACGCACATGGAGTGGTTCCGGAAGGACAACGGCGAGGTCGTGTTCGGAGAGATCGGCGCCCGGCCGGTCGGCGCCCGGACCGTCGATGTGATGAATTTCGCGAATGACGTCGACCTGTTTCAGCAATGGGCGGAGGCTGTCGTCAACGGCCGGCTGTCCGAGCGGATCGAGCGCCGCTACAACGCCGCCTCCATCTTCAAGCGCGCCCAGGGGCAAGGCCGGATTGTGCGCATCGAGGGGCTTGGGCACTTGTTTGCGGAGTTCGGCGAATGGGTGTGCGCCATCGACCTGCTTCCTGTCGGCGCCCCCCGCCGGGATTGGCTGATGACTCTCATCTCTGACGGCATGGTCATCGTCCGCCACCCGGACCTGGATTCCTGCGTCGAGATCGCCGATCGCTTCGCAACCGAGCTGCAGCTGTACACCTACTGACCCGCCCTGCAACGATCTGCACGCCGATGTTGCGAACCCTCGGGCGACTGTGTAGAGTCACCGGTTGCGGGCCCGTCCGGCGGAAACGTCGAGCGGACGGCCCGGGATGATGGTGGCCCATCAGCCCGGACGAGGGTCGAGCCTGAGGGCCACCGAAAGGCACCGCCTCCCGTACTGGAAGCCCCGCACCGGGATGTGGGGCTTTTCTTTATGTCCGGCCAAGCCGGACGACCATTCAGTCGGGCGGAGCTGCGCGAACGCCGACCGCCTGCAGCACCGCCGAACGCGGCGCCGGCATGTCGTTGCGCAGCTCGGCGATGAGGCTGTCGACCACGTCGCGCAGCGACCCTCCGGCTTCGACGACCTCGCGCTGCCGGAGGTAGCTCGACCCACGCTCCATGATGTCGATGGCGCCCCGCAGCTCGGCGACGCAGCCGAGCCGCGCGGCGACCGGGGTCAGATCCTCGACGAGCTCACGGATCGCCTGGCGCAGCGGGACGGTCGTCCCTCCCTCGTCGACGATGATCGAGGCGTCGAGTCCATGCCGCGCGGCGCGCCACTTGTTCTCGCGGACCAGCCACGCTCGTGGCGTGGGCAGCGTGTAGCCCCGATCGATCATGGTGTCGAACTGGTGCACGAGGCACTGACTCAGCGCTGCCATCACGCCGACTTCGCGCAGCGTCGGAATGCCGTCGCAGACGCGGATCTCCACGGTGCCGAAAGCCGGGTGCGGACGGATGTCCCACCACACTTCGCGAATCGTTCTGATCGTATGCGACGAGATCAACGTGTCCATGAGCTGCTCGAACTGCGGCCAGCCGCTCAGGTTCCACGGCGGACCGGCCGTGGGCAGGCCCTCGAAGACCTTGGAGCGCCACGACGCCATGCCTGTGTCGTGCCCCATCCAGAACGGGCTCGACGCCGACAGCGCGAGGAAATGCGGGATGTAAGCGGACAGCGCGTTCACCATCGCGATTGCCTTCTCCCCGCTTCGCACCCCGACATGCACGTGAATCCCAAAGATCTGCATCTGCTTTGCGGGCCACTGCATTTCGTTGACGAGGCGCAGGTAGCGCGGGTCCGGGCTGATTTCCTGCTGCGCCGGGTCACTGAAGGGGTGCGTGCCCGAGCAGATCAGCTCGAGGTTGCGCGCCTCGGTGTGTTCTCTCAGCTCCGTCAGTGTTGCGGCGAGGTCGCTCACCGCGGCGGCAGCGTTGTCGCAGATCCCGGTGATGATTTCGACCGTCGACTGCAACAACTCCTGCTTGGCCTTGGGGTGGCCCGTCTCTCCGTGCCCGGCGGCCATCTCACCGAGGATCTCGTGAGCGCCACGCACCAGTTCCCGGCTGTCTCGATCGATGAGCTCGAGCTCCATCTCCACTCCGATGGTCGGCCGAGGGCTGGAGACGAACTCGATGTGCGTCATGAGGGGATCGAGTTTACGCCGCAGTCGCGCGCTGATCGTGGGCCCAGGCGGCCAGCAGTCCTCGAAAGTGCGCGATGAAGCGCTCGTGCTCGTGGGCGGGAAAGGTGTTGCGCACGGTGTCCACGATGATCCTGTCGAAGTCCGGGCTCTCGACCCACGCCACCGAGACCTCGTCGACATGGGAGAGGTGACGCTCGCAGAACTCGCGGTATCTGTCGACCTCGAGCTGGCGGTCGGCGATCAGCCGGTACCCGGCGAGCTTCTCTGGGTAGCTCAGGTCGGCTCGATCCGCGATGGCGAAGTACGCCTCGGTGTTGAGGTCGACGGTTTGATGGCGACCGGTGACGCAGCAGTACACCACCCATTTCAGGAGCGTGCGAATCGCCCAGGGGAAGTAGTAGTGGAGGCTGGTCAGCGCCAGGTCGGGGGTGGCGTTCGCGTAATCGATGGGATACACGTCATCGCCACGCACCAGCGTCTCGCAGCTGTTGAGCTCCCAGCGAAAGAACGCGTTGACGGTGCGCAGGATGCTGACGACCTCGTCGCCGACCCGCGGCTCGAGGAACTGGTGATCCACCGAATAGCGCTCGTGCATGGGACGTTCCGGGTGAAAGTGCAGGACCATCACCTCAGCGCCGATGCCGAGGCTGCGCGCGAAGACGTCATAGCCTTCCACCGCGGCCTGAAGGTGCATCAAACGCTGTTCGGACTCGTCGTAGGCACGGTACAGCGTCGCCGAGTCCTCGATCCGGGAGACACCGACCCACGCACCACCGTCGAACGGCTTCATGTAGAGGGGCATACCGACGGCGCCGGCGACCGCCTCGAGGTCGAAGTAGCGCACGTATCGCTGTGCCGTGCCGGCGAAACGCGGGTTGTCGGGCGGTGTCTTGTTGGGCAGCATCCATGTCTCGGGCACTTTGAGCCCAAGCCGGATCATCGCGCAGTACGCGGCGTGCTTCTCCATCGCCTGGAACGTGAACGGATTGTTGAGCAGGTGGACGCGGTCCATCAGGGCCACCTTCTTCAACCACTCGCGCGGCATCGGATACCACCATCCAAGACGGTCGATGACCAGCGAGTGGCGCGGCTTCATGCGCAGGTCGAAGGGCTCGATGGTCACCCGCTCCGTGGTGAAGCGGTGCGTCTCTCCGCCCTCGCGCACGGTGAGATCCGCGCGTCCGAGCAGGGCTTCGAACGCTGACGGCCAGTCCTCCTCTACTCCCAGCAGCATGCCGATGAGATGGGTTCTGGACATCGTTGATGGGGAGTATGCGATCCGCCCCCGGCGGACTGCAGACCCGGTTGTGAGGTCAGCTTCGCGGGCTGCGGTTTCCTCTCGAGCCGGGCGCGGTCGGAGGCTCGGACGTGGATCGCTGTTCGAGGGTCGCCTCGAGCCGGAGCGTCCGCTCGAATGCTGCCCAGACCGCGTCGCTCACAACCGTGCGCAGCCCTCCCCGCTCGAGCTGGTACAGGGCCTCCGCCGAGGTCCCGCCCGGCGACGTCACCATGTCGCGCAGCTCGGCAACGTGCTTCCCGCTCTGCAGCGCGAATTCGGCACTCCCCTGCATGGTGTCGAGCACCAGCTCGCGGGCGACGTGGCGCGGAAAACCGAGATGTACAGCCGCGTCGGTGAGCGCCTCGATGAACAGGAAGATGTACGTGGGTCCGGTGCCGCTCACCGCAGTCGCCATCGCCACCTGGCGCTCGTCGGGAACCTCGAACTCGCGTCCGAGTGCAGCGAGCATCGCCCGGGTACGCGCCTTGCCGCGCTCATCGACATGCGCGGTCGCGAACCAGACGGTCACGCCACGCCCGATCTGCGCCGGAGTATTGGGCATACAGCGCACCACCGCCGGATGATCGAGGCCGGCTCCGATCGCGGTGGTGCTGGCTCCGGCGATGATGCTGATGACCAGCTGCTCGGGGCGAAGCGACCCACGCAATTCCGCCATCACTCCGGCGAGCATCTGCGGCTTCACCCCGAGCAGAACAACCTCGGTGTCCCTGGTCGCCTCCCGGTTCTCCGCGGCCGTGCGCACACCGTGGGTCGTGGCCAGTGCCTCACGTCGCGCTGCTCGCGGATGCGTGCAGACCACGTCCGCGGGCGCGATCAGGTCCCGCTCCAGCAGACCCGCCAGCATCGCCTCGGCCATCACGCCGGTGCCGACAATGCCCAAGCGCATTCCACGAAGGCTTTCCGTGCTCATCAGTCGGGACACCTTACCGCCACGATTCACCGGCGGGCTTCGCGGCCCGTGACATGATCAGCGAGAGATGACCCAGCTGAGCCCGCCGGGAGGCGACGACCCGCCCGTCTACCAGTGGTTGCCCGACACCTCGGTGGTCACCTCCGGGGACGGCTCGCCGTGGCTCCCCCCTCCAGGGCCGGTCCGGCCGCCGCAGCCACCCCAGCACAGCCCCACGGCACCGCGCCAGCAGCGCCGCCGTCGCGAGGGGATCGCGGGTGGAATCCTGGCAGCGATCATCGCCTTCGTGAAGTACGGTCTCTTTTTGGTCAAGTTCGGCACTTTCGGTCCGACGCTGATCACCATGCTCATCGCGGTCTGGTTCTACACGCTGTTCTTCGGGCCGGCGTTCGCGATCGGCATCGTCGTGCTGATCCTGTTGCACGAGCTGGGTCATTTCATCGTCGCACGGGGCATGGGCCTGCCCGCCCGGCTGCCCATCTTCATCGGCCCGCTCGGCGCGGTCACCAGCTTGCGCGGGAGGCCCTCCGATGCCGGCAAGTCCGGGATCATCGCGCTGGCGGGACCGGGGCTCGGCACCGTCGCCGCGCTGGTGTGCTTTCTGCTCGCCTCGGTCGCGCCGGTTGGATACGCCCGCTACCTGCTGCTCGCGCTGGCGTTCTTCGGCTGCTTCCTCAACCTCATCAACCTCATCCCCGTGGGTTTCCTTGATGGCGCCAAGGTCGCAGACGCCATCCCAAGGTGGATGAACGTCGCCGGCCTGCTCGTCGTTGCCGGGGTGGTGCTCCTCTTCGGCAACCCGATCGGCCTGATCTTTCTCATCCTTGGGATCTTCCACACCATCGGACGATTTCGCCGCTCGAGCCCGGATGACGCTGCGCAGTCCGCAGCATCGAGGCGGCTCGGTCTCGGCGCCTCATATATCGGCATTCTCCTGATCGCTGCCGGAGGGATGTCGGTGGCCAACACGGCGATCGTCAACAGCAACTTCGTCCCCGGCGTCAGTCAGAGCACCGGCACCAACGTCCTCTGAGCCATCACCTCGTCGGCGTCGGCGTCGCCGGCGCCTCGCAGAGCGGGAGCGGGAAGGTGATGGAGTTGTACAGGTCGGCGAACACGTCGAGCTGGGTGCTGTCCTGGTAGTTGAAGCCGATGAGCATCGCGTGCGTGGCATCGAACTTGAGGCGGATCTCGGCATACAGCGGGAGCCGAGGAACGGGTAAGGCCGTCGGCGTCGCTCCGATGTACGACGCATTCTTCGCATACTCACCCAGAGTCCCGGTGTAGCCGCACACGACCACAGAGTCGCTTGTCGACTGCGTGTAGCCGGGGAGGCCGGGTGCGCCGAAGGTGTGCAGCGTCGCCGCAGTCTCGAGCAGCATGTTCTGCATGCCCTGCTGCGGCAGGAAGATCGCGCCGTACGACTCCTGCTGGAACCCCCAGGTCTGCGGGTAGAGCGCGGAGACGCCGTTGGCCGCGGCATACCGATTGAACGCGCCCGCGGCGGTGAGGGTCGGGTCGGCGACGATCCACCCCGTGACCGATTGGCCCTGGACTTTCAGCCACCCACCCCCGCCACTCTGAACATCGAGGACCGTGAACGTCGCTCCCTGCGCTGCGTCACCGACGACGTTGGCCGAACTCAGGGTGGGGGCGGAGTGGATCCGGAGTCCCAGCGGGCTCAGCACCGTCCGAGTCGTGCCGACGATCTGCGGGGTTGGACTTGGCGTTGGACTGACGGCGATCGACGGTGCACCCGTCGCGGTCGGCGAGGTCTGCGATGACGTGCTCCCACATGCCGCGATCAGCGCCGCGGTCGCCGCCGCAAGGACGGTAGACGTCACGCGGCGAGCGCGTGCAGGCATCCGGCCACAGATGCGGAGATGGCTCGCAGGTCGTAGCCGCCTTCGAGCAGCCACAGGTTTCGTCCCTCGCAATGCGCATCGGCAAGGGTCCGGATGCGCGTCGTGACTTCGGCATACGTCTCGTCGTCAAGACGCAGCTCCGCCAGCGGATCGTCGCGATGAGCGTCGAACCCCGCACTCACCACGATCAGGTCGGGGTCATGCGCTGCGACGGCAGGAGCCACCGCCTCGTCGAACAGCTCGAGCCAGCGGCGCCCATCGGTCCCAGCAGGCACCGGGATGTTGATGGTCGTTCCCGTGGCGCCCGCGTCGCCGCGCTCCTCGGCACGTCCGGTTCCGGGATACCACGGGAATTGATGCAGTGAGGTGTAGAGCACCGTCGGATCCGCGTAGTAGATGTCCTGGGTCCCATTGCCGTGGTGCACGTCGATATCGATGATCGCGATTCGCGCGGCACCGGCGTGCCGGGCAACGGCGACCGCGATCGCCGCATTGTTGAAGAGGCAGAACCCCATCGGCGTGCCGACGGTTGCGTGATGCCCAGGCGGCCGCACCACCGCGAAGGCGGCGCGCGCCTCACCCTGCATGACCGCGTTCGCGGCCGTCGACGCGCAGGCGGCGGCGTCAAGAGCGACGCTGTATGAGCGGGCGGTGCAGTAGGTGTCGGGATCGAACCAGCCCCCGCCGTGCGACGACATCGCCTCGACACGCCGGACCTCGTCCTCGGCGTGCACCAGCAACGGGAGTCCGCGCTGCGCCGGGGCGGGCTGGAGCCAGGGCAGCGCGGCGAGTGCCGGGTCGGCGGAAATGGCTTCGAGGATCGCGAGCACGCGGTCCGGCCGCTCCGGATGCCCCGGGCTGACATGGTCCGCCTGGTTGTTATTGCGGATGAGCGTCAGCGGGACCGTCACGCCGGTGAAACCGCGGCACGCACCCCCTCGATACGCTCGCGGAGGATCTCGGCGGCCTGTCCGGATCCCTCGGGCGCGTGTGCGATGCCACGGCTCACCGAGACGATGACGCCCCTGCCACGCGCGTCGAGGCCCGCACGCACCGATTCCTCGAGAGACCCGCCCTGGGCGCCCACGCCGGGCAGCAGCAGCGGCGCCGATGGTGCCGCAGCGCGGATGGCCGCCACCGCCTCCGGTGCGGTTGCGCCGACGACGAAACCAACCGCCCCGCCAGGGTCCAGACTCAACCCGAGTTCCACGATCCGGAGGCTCACCGGGAGGCCCGATTCGAGCCGGGCATCGAGGAGGTCGGCCGCGCCCGGGTTGCTCGAGCGCGCCACCAGCAGAATGCCCCTCCCCTCGTGGTCGAGGAAGGGCACGAGCGAGTCCCCGCCGAGGAGCGGATTCACCGTCACGCAGTCCGCGCCGAGCACGTCGAAGAGCGCGCGAGCGTATGCGGCTGCGGTGTTCGCCATGTCGCCGCGTTTGGCGTCAAGGATCAGGATTCGCTCGCTGGGGATTCGTCCGCGCAGGCGCTCGAGGATCGCGTACCCAGCCGACCCGTACTGCTCGAAAAAGGCCAGATTTGGCTTGAACGCGCAGACGAACTCCATGGTCGAGTCGACGATCTCTAGGCAGCGCCTCTCGGCCTCTGCGGCGCTCGCGAAGCCGTCGGGATCGAGACCGGCGCAGAGCAGCGAGCCGGTTGCATCGACGCACGCGTCGAGGCGTGCGGCGAAGGTCACGGCGCTACCAGGCCTCCCTCGAGGTGCTCGGCTGGATCGCCGCCTGGTCGGACCGAGGCCAGTACGGGTACTCGATGCGGTCCTTGTACTTGGCCGCGCAATTCGGGCAGACGCGCGCCAGCTTCCCATCGAGGATGACGGCAGAGAGGCGGAAGATCGGGGTGATCTCCCCGTTGCAGTCGCATCGTGCCGTCAGCGTCATCAGTACTGGGATATTGCCACGGAGACGGACTCAACCCGCGGCACGGACCGGCACGGGCAGTGGGGGCGGGGTTCGCCGCGACAGCCGTGCGCGCTCGCTGATCCGGCGGAGCATCTCCGCGGCTTCGATCTCATCGCGGCAGCGGGCCGACGCCCTCCAGCGCCGCCCGGCCGTGTCGACCTCGACGGTGGCGACTCGAAATGCTCGCTGTAGCGGACCCGATTTGAGATGAACGCTCTGCACCTTGACGAGCGGGACGATGATCGTCGAGGACTGGACCCTACCGGTTCGTGCGTACACATACCGTTCGCCGAACCAGGCGGCGAGGAAATGGAACGACAACGGGGCCTTGAAACGAGCCCGACGTGGCGGGCCGGCATCAGGCGGCGGGTTCGGATGCGCGTCGGGCATGACGCGGGCGAGCAACCAGAGCGCCTGCGCGCGCGATGCCACTGGGATGAGCGTCCGTGCAACCTGCTGCGCGTCGCGGTCGGCTTCGTGCGAAACGCTCTGCCGGGCCACGTCCACCTCGAGCCGAGTCCAGCCGAATACGCGCCAGAAGAACGGCTCCACCACGCGAACCGCCTGGATGCGCCCATACGGGATCGTCTCGTGGCGTCGTTGCAAGAGGCCACGGTCGAGGCGGACCCCGTCACCGGCCTCGCTGATGGCGAAATCGAAATCCTCGTTGAAGGCGCGGGCGACACCGAGGCCGCTGACGACCAGGACGGTGACCGCGCTCCCGAGCGCGCCCGCCCCGACCACCGGGGCGGCGGCGATTGCCGCGACACCGGCGATGGCGATCAGGACCGGGGTGATGACCTGGGCGCGCATCAGCAGGGCAGGGAGCAGCAGCCCGTTCTGGACGTGCAGCAGGGGTAGCGACGGCGGTTCGGGAGTGCCGGCCTCGAGCCCGTGGGCGAGCGCGAGCAGACGTGCTCGGACGATTGGCGCCTGAGCTGCGGTGAGGTAGGCGAGGCGGCTGTGTTCGGCGCCGCGGCCGGCCGACACCACCCGCACCTCGGCAAGGCCGAGGAGCCTGCCCGCCAGCGGGGCGATGACGTCAACTGCCTGGATCCGGGCCAGCGGGATGCGCAGAGACTGCCGGCGGATGAATCCCGTCTCAATCTGGAGGGCACCGTCAGCGATCCTCCACCGGGTGACCAGCCAGGAGATGACCCCTCCGAGGCCACCGAGGCCAAGCAACGCGAGGTAGACGACGAGCGAGACGGGAAATCCGCCGTCGTGGAGCTGTCCTTGTGAGTCGGCGATCGATGGGATGGCGATCACGAGCACCCCGATCAGGACTCGTCCAAAGCGGACCACGGGTGAGAGCGGATGCAGGCGTCGCCACGTCTCCCCTACCTCAACCATGCCCGCGCTCGAGAGCGGCGCCACCCCGTCTGGCGGGGACTGCGAGGTGATCACAGGCCGGTCGCCTTCGCCTCCCCTACGGTGGCCAGGCGGTCGCGGAGCGCGTCGGCGTCGGCTCGCAGCAGCCCGGGAATGCGCGCGTCCGTCGCCGCCGCCGCCGTGTGCAGCTGGACTGTGGCCAGGCCGAAGGCGCGATCGATCGGTCCGGCGGTGACGTCGATGAACTGCATGCGACCGTATGGCACGACCGACACCCGGCGGAAGAGCAGGCCGCGGGTGATGATCAGGTCGTCGTCGCGCTCTGCGTAGCCCCACGACCGGTACCTCCCCCGCTCGACGACCCAGGCGAGGATCGCGATCAATGCGACCGCCACGGGGAGCGCCGGTGACGCCGGAACGCGGGCCACCAGGGCCACCACCAGAGCCGCGATGAAGGTCGGGATCCAGACCAGGGCGAGCTGGGTCTGGCGAGCCAACCAGAAACGCGGCGACAGCCGCTTCAGCGGGGGCAGGTCGGGCCCCCATGCCGCGGCAACCGCGCCGGTCATTGTTCCGCCTCCGGACACTCAGGGCACTCCATGACACCCGGGTTGGCGACCCGGGCGCCGCAGGCGCAGACCCAGCCGACCCAACGGGCGGGGACACCGAGATGGAGCGCGTGCGCGTCGACGTCGCGGGAGACCACCGCTCCAGCACCGATCATCGCCCAGGCTCCGATGCGGACCCCGGTGACGACGGTCGCGTTGGCGCCGATCGACGCGCCCTCACCGACCTCGATGCGGCCGTGCTCCCATTGCGTCTCGGTGCGGGGATCACCGCCCGGCGTCACCGCTCGCGGTGAGCGATCGTTGGTGAACACGACCGCCGGACCGACGAACACCCCGTCGCCGAGCGTGAGCCCGCTGTACAGCAATGCAGCGTTTTGCACCTTGCAGCGGTCACCGATCACGACGCCGAGATCCACGGTCACGTCGGAGCCGATGACGCAACGCGCTCCGATCCGAGCGCCGCGTCGGAGGTGCGCGTTCGCCCATACAGAGGTGCCGGCCCCGATCTCGACGTCTTCCTCCACTCGAGCAAGCGGATGCACGTACGGCGCCGGCAATTCAGTCATCGCCACGAGCTATATCACAGAGCGGATCGCTGGACGTTGGCTTTGGCGAGCAGACTTCCCCCGGATCTCGACGCGCGCTGGCGCGCACGTTGGCTGGACGTTTTGGGTCAGCCGGCGCACGATACAGTGCAAACAGGAGTGGAGTACATGACCGCAATCAAAGCCAAGCTCGAAGCCGCTTTCAGGCGTCTCGAGAAGAAGCTGGGGATTGACCGCGAGGGCCGATCCGTCTGGGTCTGGCTGCTGCCCCCGGTCATCGGTCTGGCCACAGCGATCCTGGTGCCGTTCATGCCGGGATTGCCGGCGGAGATGGGCCTGTTGGACCGGGCCGTGCTGGCGGTCTTCGGTCTTGTGACGATGACTGTGATCGCGTCCATCTACCTCATTTCCTTCGACAACGATCACAACCAGCAGGCTCCCGTTGAGGACCCCCCGGCACGCGGCGGCGGTGACGACCCGCACCGCCCACCCGCACCTTCGGGCAGTCCCCCGGCGCCGCAGTGGCTGCGCACCTTGGAAGCGGTCCCCGAAGCCACCGACGACGACCCTGACCGCCTGGACGAGCGAACCCATCGCAAAGTCCCCGCGGCCTCCGGAGCTTCCCGCTAGTCGGGATCCCGGACCGGGAGGACGATCGCCGATGGGTGATCGGGATCGTGCCAGACCTGCTGACTGGCGACATGCATCGTCGTGGCGAACCCGAAGGGCTCGTCCCCGCCGAGGTTGCGTGAGAACCTCGGGTGCGCGCCGCTCGACACCTGGACGCGAATCCGATGACCACGGCGGAAGAGGTGCGCTGCCGGCCAGAGCTCGACTTCGATGTTCGCGACGCCATCCTTGGCTCGATGCCACATCTCCGGAATGAGGCGCAGCAGCCCGTCGCAGATGTTGCGTGATGTTCCCGATGCGTCGACGTCGCAGAGGCGCACGAAGAAGTCGGTGTGTTCGAGGGTCGAGGCCACATGCAAGTGCGCGGAGACAGCGCCGATGACCTCGACGTCGCGAACCAGCGCAGCCGAGGTGTACACGAGCACGTCGCGTCGTGCCTCGAGGGCTCGGTTATTGCGGGGTCCGCCTCGACTGGCGAGCAGGCTTCCGCCCACAGACGGTGTTGGGTCGGCGGGATCGTAGGAGTAGCCATCCGGTGGCGACACCACGGGTGGCCGGGGAAGGAGGCGCCCGTCGGGGTGGAGGTACCAGTTCGTGCGCCGAGCCGGCGGCGGCCAGTCCTCCAGCTCGATCCATCGTCGTGCTCCACCCACGAACACGCGGACGCGTGACCCGCGCTCGCCCGGCGGTCCTTTGAGATGGGTGTCGAACCACCCGAGAGCGTCGCGGAGGCTCTCCCTGGCAACTCCGGGATCGGCGTGCTTCCAGGGTCCGATGGTGATCCGCACCACGCGCCCGGCGTCGCGAAGCGCGCGATAGTCGGCGAGCTGTACTGGAAGGAACATGTCGTACCAGCCCGTCACCATGGTCACCGGCGCCGCGACATCCGGGAGGTGACGCTCGAATTCGACCGGCGCCCAAAAGGCGTCGTCGTGCTGCCGGGAAAGCCAGTCCTGGTAAAACGGCACCACGTGGCCGGTGACCGCGCCGTCGGCCTCAGCGAGCGGCAGCGTGCCGAAACCGCGCGCCAGGCGCATCCGCCCGTCGAACTGATCGCGCAGCCCACGAAGCCCGGTCCGGCGCTGTCGCGCGAGCGTCGCCAGCCACGTCAGCGTGCTGTCGAGGGAGAACGCTCCGGCCGGGTAGGTGAAGGCGCGGACGCGCGCTGACGTGATCGCCGGGGCCAGCGCCCGGAGGCTCAGGGGGGCGCTGGACGCGGCGGCCCACTGCGCGACTCCCAGGTAGCTCGGCCCGAACATCGCGACCCCGCCCTTCGACCACGTCTGTCGACCGATCCACTCCAGGGTGGCGCGCCCGTCCCGGGCCTCGTCGCGATAGGCGTTGAACTCGCCGCCCGACCCATGTGTCCCCCTGCAGCTCTGCACGACGACCTGGTACCCGCGCTCGGCAAAGGCACGCGCCGCGAGGGCGTGGAGCCCGGCTCGCCCGTACGGGCTGCGCATGAGGACGATCGGCTCGGTACCGCCGGCTCGAGCGCGGTAGCGATCGGCGAGCAGCGAGACGCCATCTGGCATGGGAATCTCGATACCGCGCTGAACGATGATCGCCCGGGTGCGCGCCGGCGGCAGCCGGGCGACCACGTCGACTGCACGACTGAGGAGGCTCACGACGGGAGCCCTCCCGCAATACCGCCGGCGTCGCGTCGCGCTGCGTCAGTCAGCGACGAGCTCGAGACCGCAGGCAACCGCATTCTCGAGCGGGTCGCTCACCACCATGACGTCGCGGCCCGCTCGGGCGAGCAGCGAGCCCGCAACGGCAGCTCGATAGCCGGCTGCACAATGCACCCATACCCTTCCCGTCGGCACCTCGTCGATGCGGTCCGGGAGCTCGTGGAGGGGAATGTGCCTGGCCCCTGGGAGGTGCCCATCGTTCCATTCGCCGCGCAACCGGACGTCGACCACCTCCTCGCCCGGGGCGCCGTGGTATCCACGCAGCTCGCTGAACCCGACCAGCGGGTACGACGCGGTCGGCAGTCCGGCCCAGGGGTCACCGCGACCGTTCGCCGCCTCAGAGATGCCGCAGGCGGTGATGGTCTCGATCCCGATGCGGGCTAGCGCACGCCGCGCGGTCGCAAGGTCTGCGGAGGTTGCGCCGATCAGGCTCAAGGGACTGCCCCAGGGAAGCAGCCAACCGAGATACGTGCTCAACGGGTCGGAAAGCTCGAATGCGAGCGTGTTCTGGAGATGGCGAGCCGCAAATGCCCGCCGCTCGCGCAGGTCGATGACCCACTCCCCGGCGCGGGCCCGATCGGCGAGCTCGCTCGCGTTGCTCTGGGGCGGCAGGTCGAGATTGACCGATGCCGCGCCTTCGCGATTCCGCGGAGCGATATACGCGTAGTAGCGGGGAAAGGCATCCAACCCCGAGACCAGGCGCGTCACGAACGCATCCTCGTCCATGAGCAACGCCGGGTTCTCAGCGCGCTGGTGGCGCGCGTCAGCGGTGTGGGCTGCGCCGACGGGGAACCCCGCGGAGCAGAGACTGCCGAACCCGTGGGTGGGCAGGATCGCGGCGTCGTCGGGCAATTCGACCGACAGACCCCGAGCCGAGCGGTGCTGGAGATGGCTGAGATGATCAGTCGCCCACGGGCCCGCGAGATCGGTGCGGCCCACCGAGCCGAGCAGCATCGACCCCCCCGTGAACGCCGCAATCGGGAGGCCATCCTCCTCGAGCAGGTAGGTCATGTGCGTGGCTGTGTGCCCGGGAGTGTGGCGAGCCCGAATGCTCACCCCACCAGCAACGATGGACTCGCCGTCGCTGATCGCCTGGCGCGCGTAGGCGACGGGCTCCCCAGCCGGGATGACGTGTATGGCTCGCGTGAGGCGGCAGAGCTCCGGGCCGCCCGAGACGTAATCGTTGTGAATGTGGGTCTCGAGCACGTGGCTGAGGGTGCTTCCACGCCCCGAGAGCACCTCCAGGACCCGATCGATGTCGCGCTGCGGATCCACGACCACGGCGCGGTCACCGGCGATGACCACGTAGCTTCGATCGCCCAACTCCGGGGTCTCAATCGTGATGATCTCCGCGGGCACGCGGCTACGATCCCACAACTCCGCCGCTTTATCATGGGTTGCATGGCTGAAGAGCAGATCGCGTGGACCGCAGTCAACAGGGGTGAGGCGGTCATCGCCAATGACGGCACCACCGTCGGCAAGGTGGTGGAGGTCGCCGCCCTCGCACGGGAGGACATCTTTCATGGCATCGTGTTCGAGCACGCCCATCACCGCAAGAACTACCTTGCGCCGGCCGCGGACATCGATCGCATCACGGCAGATGCGGTCCACCTGTCAGTTGACAGCGAGAAGGCTGCACAGTACGAAGAGTTCCAGCAGCTGCACGTCTCAAAGCTGGGCGTGCGCGGCATCTTCAACTGGAAGCACTTCGGCTGGAAGGACTCCAACGAGTAGCTCGGCGCCGGGCCGTGGCTGCCTCGCGGTGGCCCTTCGCACCGCCTGATCGCGCTCTGAGCGGAGATCGGGCCCTGCGCAGGCTACGATGGCGCCGCTTCCCGGATGGGTTGGAGGAGCACATTGCCCGATCAGCAGCCGGCGACACTGGTCTTTGATCTCGACGGCACCCTACTCGACGTGTCGGCGAGGCACCACCACGTCTACGACGCGCTGTGCGCGTCGATGGGCGGCGATCCCCTCGACCGCACCACATACTGGCGTCTCAAGCGGCTGCGGGCGGGGTGGCCTCAGATCCTGGGGGCCAGCGGCCTGACCGCCGAGCAATTCCCGGCGTTCGAGATCGAGTTCGATGCCCAGATCGAGCTTCCGGAGAACCTAGGATTCGACGTCCTGTTCCCGGCGGCCGTGCCCCTCCTCACCGCCGCGACCGTAGCCCACACCTGCGTCCTCGTGGCTCGCCGGGCCTCGGTGACCGCGCTGCGCGCGCAACTCGGCGTCCTCGCGCTGCGGCAGTACTTCGAGGCCATCGAGAGCGCCCCCGGCGACGGCGAGCCGGCCTTCAAGGTCAAGGCCGGGCTGATACGCAAGGCGGTCAGAGCCGATACCCCTGCGATCGTCATCGGCGATACCGAATCCGATGTCATGGCGGCCGCCTCGCTCGGGTATCCGTCGATCGCGGTCTGCTCGGGGATGCGAGAGCGCGAGATCCTCGAGTTGCAGGAGCCGACCTACCTCGTGGACGACCTTGGCGGTGTCGATGGTGCGCTCCGGAGCGCCGGCGCCCTATGACGTGACGTCCCGAGAACGCAACGAAGCGGCGTTCGGGATCGCGCTCCACAGACAGTTGAAACTGGTCCATCAGATGCTGCGCAACGACCTGACGGTGTGCAGAGAGCTCGCCGCCGACGTGGCGTCGGGAGCATCATCAGGAGAGGTCAGAGATCGTATTGCCGAGGTACGCACCTCCAGCCCCATCTGGACATTGCAGGTGAACTGCCTGTACCACTACCGGCTCGTGCACATGCATCACCACGGTGAGGACGTCGAGGTCTTCCCCGCGCTGCGGCGATCGAACCCGGATCTCGGAGCCGTCGTCGACCGGCTCGAGTCGGACCATCGCGCCATCTCCACGCTCCTGGACGAGGTTGAGTCGCTGGCCCGCGACCTCGACGACGCGTCGACGAGCGAGACGCGCGATCACCTGGTCAGAGCGTTGCGCGACGTCGCGACTCGGCTGCTGGAACACCTCGCATATGAGGAGGAGAACATCGCCACCACCATGCGCAGCTGGGAGCGCTGGCCCGCGTAGCCGGCGAACTGCGTCAACCGCCGTCAGGTCAATTGCAGCCATGCCTAGCGCAACCGTTCGGCGAGGTACGCGAGCGACTGCGGGTATCGATAGTCGATGCCCCCGTGACCCGCGTTGAACAGTTCGAACTGCACGTCGGTGACACCGATCTTTGCCAGCTCGTCGCGGAATCCGGTGGCCGCAAGGTCCAGGTACCACTCATCGCGCGTCCCGGCGTCGATCCATACCGCTCGCAACGAGCGCAGTGCGTCGGCGTATCGGGGTACCATCCGCACCGGGTCCCAGTCAAGCCATCGCGCCCAGATCTCTTCGCGGATCCGGCCGGTGTGCGGATCGAAGGGCAGCTCCGGTGTGCCATCGTCGCGCGCGGAGAAGCACGCGGCGACGCCGAGCGTGATGAGCAGCACATCGTCGCCTTCTTTCATGAATGCCGCGCGAGAGCGAAAGTCCTTCCACCACTTGAAGATGTCACCGTCGTACTCGCGCAGGAATCGCACCGCCTTGGCGAACTCGGGGATGTAGCAGCACTCGTACATGCCGTCGCCCGAGTGGGTGGCCAGGCCGCCGAAAAGGTCGGGCCGAAGCATCGGGGTGATCATCGCGCCGAACCCCCCGCTGGACTTCCCCTGAATACCTCGATGTGCCGCGCCGGCCATGGTTCGGTAGTGCGCGTCGACCCACGGCACCACCTCCTCGCACAGATAGGTGTGATACTGCCCGGTCCCCGGTGAGTCGACGAACTGCGAACCGCCGTATGCAGTCCACGCATCCACGTAGACGACGACTGTAGGCGGCGCCTCGCGGCTCGCGAAGAGACGATCGGCCGCTGCGGGGTACGACTCGCGGAAGGGTGAGCGGTTCCACCACATGACCGCCTGACCGGTGTAGCCCTGGATCACGTAGACCGAGGGATATCGCTCATCGGATTCGTCATATCCGGGCGGCACGTACACCCAGAGCGGCCGGTCGGTGGGATCGCCGAGCGGGTTCCCCGCAAGCACGCGCGATTCGAGCACATGCTCGAACACTTGCCCGACGAAATCCCGCTGCCACCATCTCACGGGCGTCGAAGCCGACATCGCGGCATCGGACGCGTTCACTGCCTTTACCTCGTGTCGTCTCGCGTCGACGGGAGTCTGGCCGATCCTAGCGACCCGGACGTCCGGGTCGCGCCGTTTCGGGACAACGCGCTAGCCTGATGTGCGTCACCCTCGCAGCTGGAGGCCATCGATGCAACATCGCCGTCTCGGAAATGGAGGGCCGATGGTCTCGGCCGTCGGCCTCGGAGCGATGAGCTTTGCCGGGGTCTATGGTGGCGCGGAGGACGCCGTGTCCGAGGCGACAATCGCCCGGGCGCTCGACCTTGGCGTGAACTTCATCGACACGGCCAACATCTACGGCGCCGGGCACAGCGAGCAGGTCGTGGGCAGGGCGATCGCCGGACGACGCGCCGAGGTGCTACTCGCGACCAAGTTCGGTGGCGGAGGCGAGGCGGGCCTCGGCAAGCGCGACAAGGTCCGTCCCGCGCTCGAAGAGAGCCTGGCACGTCTCGGCACGGAGTATGTCGACCTTTACTACCTGCATCGCGTCGACCCGTCCACACCGATCGAGGAGACTGTCGGTGCCATGGCCGACCTCATCGCTGCAGGGATGGTTCGCTATCTCGGCCTTTCCGAAGCAGCCCCGACGACCATCCGGCGCGCGCATGCCACGCACCCGATCACGGCGCTGCAGACCGAGTACTCGCTCTTCAGTCGTGAGCCGGAGGCGGAGATCCTGCCGACGACCCGCCAGCTGGGAATCGGCTTCGTCGCCTACAGCCCACTTGGCCGCGGGATGCTCACCGGGCAATTCCGGCGTCGCGGTGACATTCCAGATGACGACTGGCGACGCAGCGTACCCCGCTGGCAGGACGACAACTTCGACCACAACGTGCGTCTGGTCAATCGCCTCGAAGAGATCGCGGCACGCCGCGGCATCACCACCGCGCAGCTGGCGCTGGCCTGGGTGCTGCATCAGGGCAACGACATCGTGCCGATTCCGGGGACACGCAAGCCCGAGAATCTCGAAGCCAACGCGGCAGCCGCAGACATCGAGCTCAGCGACGATGAGTTGCGAGAGATCGATGCCGTCGCCTCGCCCGAGTTGGTCGCCGGCGCACGCGGCTCAGCCGGATACATGGAACGCGTCAACGTCTGAACACAAGGAGTGTTTGCATGACCGTCGATAGCAGCGCCTCGGCAACCTGGGAGGGCGACCTCGCCACCGGGCAGGGCACGGTGCGCCCTGCGAGCGGAGCCTTCCCCGAGCTCAGCCTGACCTGGCATCGCCGGGCACAGAGCCGCGAGATCGGGACGAGCCCGGAGGAGTTGATCGCCGCCGCACACGCCTCCTGCTTTTCGATGGCGCTGTCGAGCGGACTCGCCACCGCCGGGTTCCCGCCCAAGCATCTCGATACCAGCGCCCGAGTCACCTTCGGTACACCCGAAGGCATCTCGGCCATCCATCTCACCGTCAAGGGAAGGGTTCCTGGCATCGACGCCGCTCGCTTCTCTGCCGCCGTCGACGATGCCAAGGCAAACTGCCCCGTTTCCAAGGCACTCGCCGCCGTTCCCATCACCGCGGAAGCGACACTGGAGTTGTAGACAGCGCCGGACGTGCACGATTGCCGGCCGCGGAGTTGGTACCCTTTCCAACTGTCAAGACGAAGAGGGGGCACACATGCGCCGGATGGTCGTTGCCATGGCCGCGGGCTGGGTCAGCATCCCGATAGCACTCGCCGGAACCAACGTTGGCGCTGCCGCGATCAGCCATGGCGTCTTCCATCCGAGCGCTGCGCAAGGCGGGCTGGCGCTGCTGCAGTCGTCGAACTGGTCGGGCGTCGCCGACACCGGCGGCACCTACACCTCGGTCAAGGGCACGTGGAAGGTGCCGACCGTCGTGTCAGCGCCCGGCAACCGCTACGCGTCTGACTGGGTCGGCATCGGAGGATTCAGCACTCGAGATCTGATCCAGGCCGGCACCTCTTCGCAGCTGGTCAATGGAGTCGCGCAGTACAACGCATGGACCGAGGTGCTTCCAAACCCGGAGGTCCCCATCCCTGGCTTCGCGGTCCACCCCGGCGATGCGATGACCGTGACCGTCAAAAAGGGCACAGCTAGCAAGTGGACGATCGTCGTCAGCGACGCGACCTCCGGAAAGACATTCACGAAGCACCTGACCTACGCGTCGTGCGTCTGCAGTGCGGAATGGATTCATGAGGCACCGACCGTCAACGGAACGCAGGCGATTCTTGCGTCGACGACCAACGCCGTCTTCGATCTCGGCTTCGTCAACGGTGCGACGGTAATCGGCAGTGGCGGGACAGTGAATCGCATCCAGCTCATCGGGGTGACCGATGCCACGCCGTCCAACCTCGATTCGGACCACGATGGCTTCCAGGTCGCTGACGGCAGTGGAGTCCCGCCCCCGCCGTCCAGCTAGCTACTTCCCCGTGAAAAAGGAGCCGCACCCAAATCCATGTGTGCATCCGGCGGAATCGGCACGAGCAGTGAGGTCGCGCCGCACCAGTGAGGGATCGTCGCCTGGGTGATGACCTTTCTGGAATAGCCCGGGCATCAGGGTGATGGCCTCATCCAGCACCAACACATGATGCTCCACGTTATTGGCTTCCGCGTTTCCCGCTCTCAACATGGATGCCAACGTCTCCCCGGTGCCGTCGAAGAAGCAGAACAACGGATGGAAGCCGTAGCCGCCGTTGTACGTAGGGGCGGCGTGTGTTCAGGTCGTCAAACTCTCTGATCGTCGTGAATGATCGGGGCCAATATCCATTGGAGAAGTCATGCCTGAAACAAAAGATCTGATCATTGCTCAAACCTTTGATGCGCCCGTCGAACGAGTCTGGAACGCCTGGGTATCAGCCGACATGATGGAACAATGGTGGGGGCCGGATGGTTTTAGCTGTCCTTCGGCCAACATGGAGGTGCGCGTGGGTGGTACTTCGGTGGTGGCTATGCGTGCTCCCGAGGAGCTCGGCGGCCAGGATTCGTACAGTTCGTTTGCCTATACGGTGGTGACGCCTCACTACCAGCTTGAATTCATCCATAACCTCTGCGATCAAAGTGGTCAGAAGATCGATCCTCAAGCCATTGGCATGCCCGCGGATTTTCCTCAGGATATGCGCCAAGCTGTTGTATTCAACGACCTCGGGGATGGCCGCACCGAAGTCGTCGTAACCGAATACGGCTGGCGGCTGGGCCAGATGCGTGACACGTCAGAGCTAGGCATGAAGCAGTGCCTGGATAAGATGGCCGCAGCCCTACGGGAGAGTGAATAGCATGGCAGACAAACCCTTCACAATGAAACTCGAGCTCGTCCCGTTGCCCGTGTCCGATGTGGACCGAGCCAAGGTGTTTTACGTCGATAAGATTGGCTTTCATGCCGACCACGACATCGAACCCACCCCAGGCATGCGCATCGTCCAGCTCACGCCGCCCGGTTCGGCCTGCTCAATCCTGCTGGGCACCGGCATGGGCGACATTACCGCTATGAAGCCGGGATCTCATAAAGGGTTGCATCTGGTAGTTACAGATCTCGAGGCCGCCCGCGCACACCTTGGCCATAACAAAGTTGACGTTAGTGAGATCCAAGACACGGGTGATGGAATCCGGTACGCCTATTTTAGTGACCCGGATGGCAATTCCTGGGAGCTGCAAGAAATAGATCTAAAGCCGAAAGGGTGACTTCACGCAAGAGAGCGTTGCAGATACTCTCGGGCGACATCAGACTCACATCGGCAACATAGAGCGAGGTGAAGAAGTGTGTCGGTAGAAAGCACTGGAAAGATTGCTAAGGCGCTCAAAGTTGGCCTGTCTGAAAACTCGCCCCCGGCGCCCTAAACCGGCCCGGGCTTTAATACGATTGCCCGGACGCATTCGCTGTTCCAGAGGACGATCATGCTGCGCTTGCGAGATGGCCAGGGCACGCTGTGGGACGAGATCCTGGCCTCGAAGTCAAGGTCCTTTCCGAGGAGCTGACCCCATCGACACCTTGCTCGATGACCACCGGTTTCTTGAGCCGTTCAGGAAGCGGCTCATGTTCAATGAGGGTCGTCCGACGATTCCCATGGAGAGGTACCTGCGGCTGATGTATCTCAAGCATCGGTATACGCTGGGGTACGAGGCCTTGGTCAAGGAGGTGGCCGATTCATTGTCATGGCGCCGCTTCTGCCGGATCCGTCTCGATGAACCGGTGCGCCACTCGACGGCGTTGATCAAGCTCACCAAAGATGCGGGCCCGAGACCATCGATGAGCTGAATACGACGCCGCTTCGCACGGCAGTGGAGCGTCGTTTCTCCGCAGCCGCCGTTTGCGCGTGGACACAACAGCCACCGAGGGTGATCCTGATGCCCGCCCCATCCGGCGCGGCAAACCCCAGCAGCCGACGGAGTTTGGCTACAAGGTGTCGATCGCCGAAACCCCCGAAGGTTTTGTGGTCTCGCGCCAGGTGTACACAGGAAATCCCGCTGACGCGCAGACCCTGGAGGCGGCGATTGGCGGGGCGCAAGACATCGGCATGAACGTCACCAGCGTGTTCGCTGACCGGGGACACGGTGACGCAGTCGGTGACAACGCTCTGGCTGCCCGTGGAATCACGGACAGCGTGATCCCACGCGAAGGCAAAGCACACCCGAAACAGCACACCCGGGCCTGGCGACGGCGATACCGATGGCGAGCCGGCGCAGAAGGGCGGATCAGTGCTCTGAAGCGAGTCTATTGGGCTACGCCGGACGCGGCTCAAGGGCTATCGGGGAGCCAGGATCTGGACCGGATTCGGGGTTCTCACCAGCAACATCGACCGGCTTGTTGCTCTCGCCTGACCGCAATGGGCCAGATCAACTCGACCCTTCCGAACCCCACCGGATCTCCAACTCGGTCTACCGGTTTTTAAGGGGGGAAGTAGCTAACCTGACGTCGACCAGCTGAGGTCGACCACGACCGGGGCGTGGTCCGACGGTCCCTGTCCCTTGCGCGCGTCGCGATCGATGTAGGCGTCGGTGACGGTCGCGGCCACTGCCTCGTCGAGCAGCACCAGGTCGATGCGCATGCCCTTACCGGTGTGGAACATGCCGGCCCGATAGTCCCAGTATGTGAACGGATTCCCTTTGAAAGCACGCGGCTGCACGTCAGTCAGCCCGAGCGCAACGATCTTTGCTAGCGCCTCGCGCTCTGCAACGCTCACGTGTGTGGATCCGATGAACGCTGCGGGATCCCACACGTCCTCGTCACGCGGGGCGATGTTGAAGTCGCCGCACACCGCCAGAGGATGTTCGGTGGTCTTCCCGGTACGCAGGACGTCACCGAGCGCGCTGAGCCAGTTCAGCTTGTAGGTGTAGTGGTCGCTGTCGAGGGTGCGGCCGTTGGGGATGTACACCGACCAGACGCGGAGGCCAGCACAGGTCGCGCTGACCGCGCGAGCCTCGACCTTCGGATACCCAGGGGCGCCGTCGTAGCCGCGGACGACATCGTCGAGTCCCACCCGCGAAACGATGGCGACGCCGTTCCAGCGTCCGTCTCCGTGGAGCGCGACGTCGTACCCGAGCGCTTCGATCTCAGCACGAGGAAACCCCGAGTCGGCCACTTTCGTCTCCTGTAAGCACAGGACGTCGGGGCGGGTCGCCTCGAGCCACCCGACCAGACGGGGGATCCGAGCGATGACGGAATTCACATTCCAGGTTGCCAGGCGCACGCGGCAAGGATAGTCCGGGCCACACCTGCCATCGGTCGTCGCCTCGTCCCGGCCGGCCGCCGGTGACTCGCTGCTCGCAGCGGCGTATCCTCCGCTCGACGCATCGGCGGTACCAGGCAGAGGTGGACCTATGACAACGAAGTTCCTGCTCACGGAAGACGAGCTGCCCTCGCACTGGTACAACATCCTTGCCGATGTGCCCGAGCCGCTCGGAGCGTTTCTGAGCCCTCGCACCCTCGAGCCGCTGACGCCGCCCGACCTGACGCCGATCTTCCCGATGGCGATCATCGGACAGGAGGTATCGGCCGAGCGCTGGATCGAGATCCCCGATCGCGTCCGCGAGATCTACAAGCTCTGGCGACCCACGCCCCTGTACCGCGCCAAGCGCCTGGAGAAGGCGCTGGATACGCCGGCCAAGATCTTCTACAAGTACGAAGGCGTGTCCCCGGCGGGGTCTCACAAGCCGAATACCGCAGTGGCGCAGGCGTACTACAACGCCGAGGAGGGCATCAAGCGGCTGACCACCGAGACCGGCGCCGGCCAATGGGGGTCAGCACTTGCGTTCGCCGGCGGTCTCTTCGGCCTCGAGGTGATGGTGTACATGGTCAAGGTCTCCTACGAACAGAAGCCCTATCGGCGCGCGCTCATGGAGACCTGGGGGGCCCAGGTGCTGCCCTCCCCAAGCGATCGGACCGAATTCGGTCGAAGTGTGCTTGCCAAGGAGCCGAGCTCTCCGGGGAGCCTCGGGATCGCCATCTCCGAAGCGGTCGAGGATGCGGCCACCCGTGATGACTCGCACTACTCGCTCGGCTCGGTGGTCAACCATGTGCTGCTGCATCAGACCGTCATCGGCCAGGAGGCCAAACGGCAGATGGAGATGGCCGGTGCCTACCCGGACGTGGTCATCGGCTGTGTCGGCGGTGGCTCGAACTTTGCCGGCGTTGCTTACCCATTTCTCGCCGATCGTCTCGCCGGCACCACCAAGACACGGTTCATCGCCGCCGAGCCCGCAGCGTGCCCGACACTCACCCGGGGTCTGTTCGCGTACGACTTCGGTGACACCGCAGGCATGGGGCCGGTCGTCCCGATGTACACGCTCGGGCACAACTTCATTCCGGACACCATTCACGCCGGTGGGCTCCGCTATCACGGTGACGCGCCGTCACTCTGCCTGCTCGTCAAGAACGGCTTTATCGAGGCGCGCGCCTACAAGCAGAACGAGTGCTTCGCCGAAGCGGTGCGCTTCGCCCGGAGCGAGGGTATCCTCCCCGCGCCCGAGCCGTCGCACGCGCTTCGCGCCGTCGCCGAGGAGGCTGCCGCCGCGCGCGAGGCGGGAGACGAGCGCGTGATCCTGTTCAACCTGTCGGGCCACGGACATTTCGACCTAGGTGCCTACGACGCGTACTTCGCTGGGACACTCCAGGACGTCGAACTCCCGCAGGAACGTCTCGATACCGCACTTGCGGAGCTACCGAAGGTTCCCATCGGGGCGGCGTAGCCGATTCCCGTCACTTCGGCTGGGGTGACTGACGCGGCTGGTCACGGCGCCCTGGCGCAACCGCGTCCGCACGGACTCGGGATCGCCGTCGTCTTCGACTGGGCGCTCACAGCCCAACTGACTACGCAGGCGCTCGCGGCAGCGACCCGGAACCTCGGCTTGACGCCAGACCCGCTGATGATCGTCGGCGCCCTTGTGGCGGCAGCCGGCCTGTTCGCGCTTGGAGAGGGGTTGCGGCGAGGCGTTCGAGCCCTACGTCTCGTGCAGGTTGGCCTGATGCTGGTGATCACCGTGGTCGGGGTGGTGTCGCTGGTGACGCTGCTCACCGGACATGTCAGTGGCAGCCTGGTGTTCACGACCGCGATCGAATTGACCTATCCCCCATGGTTGATCTGGCGTCTCTTGGATCGCGAGACCGCCGCCTGGTTCGCGCTCCCACGTGAACAGCGTCGCGCTCCACTCACGACCGGATGGAAGTGGATTGCGGTGCTCGCTGCATGGGCGGTCGTCTGGGGTGTCGTTGTCGCCTGGGCCGAATCGGTCTAGCGGCTCACCTAGACTGACGTTCGGCTTTCTCGGGTTCCTCTACCGGTAGCGGCGCGCGCTCGCCGGTGACCTTGAATCTCCGTGCTCGCTCAGTCCGGTTTGCGGTGATCATTCGTGTGACAAGCTCGCTGAAACCGACGTCAGGACCCAGCGGTTCCTGCCGCGGCGTCGTCTGACGGCCGGTCATCTCGAACGCCGCGCGCGAAAGATCGTCAATCGCTGGTCTTTGCGCATTGCCCCACCTTGCGCGGAATTGGCCGTACAGACCGCGCTCACGGCGGCCTCGCGACAGCCTTCGCTCAGATGCGTTGCATCTCGATCGGCGTTGTGGTCGATGCCTCTGGGCGAGGCTGTTTCGATCCTGCGTAACCACGCAAAGCGGATGGCTGGTCGCCCTCGAGTGACCGCGCCTGCTCTTCGAAGCGCCGCAGCCGCTCGCCGAGCAGCGCATTGGCCTCGCTGAGCTCGCGGATGGCTTCTTGCTGGCCTGACAGAGAAATCGAGAGTTGGAGGCACACCACGAGGAGGAATGCAAGACCTACGCCCGCAAGTAGGCCGGTCGGTGTGATGGGAAGCGAATGCGAGATGCCGCCGATCAGCACGAGTACCGCCGCTGCGCCGAGCAGCAGGATGGAGACGGCCATCCACCCAAGCGCGTAGCGCAGCGAGAGAAGCCCGCGCCGTGCCAGCAGGAAAACCGCGCCGAGGAGTCCGAGTCCCCCGAACGCAACCAGAAGCGATTGGACAGCGACGTTGCTCATGCGGCGCAGACCTCGGAGGCGATGCTCACGACGACCCACTCTCCCATTGCGTGTGTTGCACGACGCGGCGGCCGCTCGGACGATAGCTGTGCACATGGAGCGCCGCTATGACACGAACGACGTACCACATCGAGGTCATCGTCGACGCTGAGGACACTCCCGAGAGGCGCGGCCGCATGCGGACTGCAACTTCGGCAACGGTGTGGCCGCCCCGACCGGCACGCGCGAGCGCCTCCACCGTGTCGCTGAGATATTCGGATGGATAATTCGCTGCGAACGACCCCAGCAGCCGCCCGCCGATCGCTCTGAAACCCGACGTGGCATCAGTGATATGCGCTCCGGTTTCCCGTGAAGCCGCCCGAGCGAGCTGCGCCATTGCCATCCTTCGTCCAAGACCGACGTCACGCGGCCGCCCCGTAGTGAACCGGGAACCGATCACGAGGTCCGCATGACGGTCCTTCATTGTCTCCAGCAGTCGAGCGATGTCCCCGGGATCGTGCTGACCGTCCGCATCGCACTGCACCACCGTCGCGTACCCATTGACGACGGCAAACCGGAAGCCACAACGCAGCGCCCCGCCAACGCCAAGATTGACGGGCAGACGGAGCACCACGGCGCCGGCGAGTTCAGCGACTTCGCCAGTACGATCGCTGGAGCCGTCATCGACTACCAGCGCGTCGTAGCCCTCGCGCTTGACCTCGTCAATGACCCACGCAACATTTGCTTCCTCATTGAAGGCGGGAATGACCACGAGCACAGCGGCGGCAACGTTGTTGGTGGACCTTCCATACATCGTCATTCTTTGTGGGCTCCACGGATGCGTAACCCTCTAAGTGAGACGACGGAACGCCGCGAACGCATACGGTAGCCCCACCTGCGCCACGACCACGGTCCCAGCGCGAGCAGTACGAGGGTCAACACACCTACGGCGAGCAACAGCGCGTAGTGCGAATAGGCGACGTACTGGAACACGATGGAATGCTGGCCCGCCTCGACGGAGACTGCGACGAACCCGGGGACCACCATGTACGGAACGGCCTGCTTCCCGTCAACGGTGACACGCCATCGCGGATCGTAGGTCGCCTTCAACACAACGGCGGCGGCGCGGTTTGCCAGGACTGTGCCCGCAAACAAGCCATCTTGGGATTGCACGAGCACATCCGTACTGGATCCCGGCGGGTTGGTGGGCGTCGCGCCGATGGGGAGCGTCGGTGTCGCCGCAACCCCCCCATTGAACGCGACCGTTGCGAGATCCCCTTGGTGGAACGACGCCGAACGCAGGAACGGCTGCATCTGGGCCGCCATGTCGGCGCGGTCCGCTTCGACGATGCCGGCGGTATCGAAAACCTGCAGGTATCCGGTGGTCTGCACCATCCAGAGCCTGTGCCTGCCACTCGAGGCGAGGAGCGAGGCAGCGACGGGAGGCTGCATGCCGGCTGGCATCAGGACATAGCGAACGTTATAGAGCTGGTATTGCGCGGGATCGGCTTGATTGAAGTACGCCTCGTTGTCCGCCACGAGAGACGGCGTTCGCAGCAGGAAACCGATCGCATCGACATCCTTGTTCGCCAGATACTCGTAGACAGGAACCTGCCCGATGTCGTATTGCGCGCCCCAATTGCCGGGCAGCCCCGCGTAGGTGCGCCCACCGCCACGGGAGCGGATAGCGTCGATGAGCACGTCCAGCGCGGCTCCGTCGGTCTGGTCACCGACGACCTGCACCGAGATGCTGGTGGCGTTGCTGGCGGCGTATGCGGCGCGATTGAACCAACCGGGCAGGGTGATCAAGACCGCGGCGCCCATGAGCCCCGCCGCAATCGGAGCCACTCGGACGCGCGGCCTCCATGCGCGGGCGAGGCGGATCGCGGTTTCGCCTGCCCAGGCAAGCCCGACGCCCGCCAGCATGACCCCGGAGAGCTGGACTCCCATGAGGTAGCGATGCAGGAGGAGGTCATTGCTCCCCGGGAGGAGGTTCAGGATGAGTCCGAACGTGGGGCGACCTGAGAACAGCACGAGGCTGAGCGCCATGACTCCCAGAAGCGCACGAGCGCGCGCGTCCCGGCGACAATTGCGGATGCAGACGATGGCGCCGAGTCCGACGAGGAGGCTCACGATTGGAAAGCGGCCGGCATCGAAAACCTGGCCGGTGAAGAGCCATCCGAGCGCTTGCGGCGCGCCCCATGAGTTCAGCCAGAAGGTGTTCTGGTTGAACTCGCTCAGATTGAAGTACGCGGCGTCGCTGAGGAGCGGCACCACCACCCACGCAGCAACCAGAGCAGCGCCGCCGAACACCAGAGCAGCCCGTCCGATGCGGGGCACGAGTCCCTGCCATACGACAATTGCGAAGACGCCGATCGAGAGCAGGGCGAAATACCCCGTGAGGAAATGCATGGCGACCGCGAGGCCGACCGCCAGCGCCGCCAGCGCGTACTTTCCTTGGCCTCTTCCGCTCACCGCACGCCAGCTGAAGCCCCATGCGAGTGGCAGCAAGAACATGCCCCATTCCTGCGACCAAAGTCCGTTTCCAAGCCATGTATAGCTAAAGGACTCGTAGCCGTAGCCGGTGACGCTCACCAGCAGCGGCGTCACAAGTGCTGCGCCGGCGGCGGTCCATGGCGACCAACCGAGCAGCCTGGTCCCCGCGTATACGCTGAGTGGAAATAGCGCAAAGAGCAGATAGCCGGTCCAGCGCACCGCTGAATCCGTCCCAAAGATCAGCGCGATGTATGCAGTGATCAGATGGGGCAGGCTCTGGTAGTGCGAGAACTGCGCATCACCGAGGCTCAGATACGGGAACCAACCATCCAGGGGTAGGAGCCGTCCCTCGTGGATCTGCTGCACCGCCCATCTGACCATTTGCAAGTGCACCGACTCGTCGTTGACCGGCTGGACGATGGTGAGCTCGCCCGACATCGTGACCAACCCGAAGACACAGCCGGCGGCAACGAAGATCCAAGGTGCCCAACGCCACCAGCGTGGCCGCTCGTCAACGCCTGACGTCTCTCGTTCAACCGACGGCGCTTGGCGCACACGAGGGCGTGACTGCGGAGGAGCGATCACACTGGACTGCCGCGCGGTCCTATGGCTTCGGAGTTGGTGACGGGGATGGCGCCACCGCGGCGGTTGGGGATGGGCCGGGAGTTGGGACGCGCGGAGCCAGAGACGCATCGATGGCAACCGCCTTTGCCCAATCCTGTCTTGCCTCGCTCACCTTCCCTTCACTCTGAAGAATGAAGCCGACGTTGAGCCAGGCCGCCGCAAAACTCGGCTGCAGCGTCAGCACCCTAAGATAAAACTGGGCAGCACCCGCCGGGGCGCTGCTGGTCGTGTCGACAGCGAGGTTGAACAGCGCGTCAGCGAAATTCGGATTGATGAGGAGGCTGGCCCTGTACTCCTCCACCGCCAGCGCCGTGTTCCCCTGCTTGTCGTAGACAGTTCCCAGGTCGTAGTGGGCAATCGCGTTGTTGCGGTCGAGCTTGATCGCCTGCTGATATGCGTTCTCAGCTGTCGACACATTCCCTGAGAGTTGCGCTGTAAGCCCCTGTGCCACAAGGCTTGTCGCCGTCTGCGGAGTCGTTCCGCAGGCTGCGATCCCGATGAGAATCGACGAGAGCGCAAAAGCTCCAACCCACCTGCCCGGGGCGTTCATGATTTCCACGCCGGCGCCGGCGAGACCACCGCGAGGTGGTCGTCGCCGGTCCGGCACAGCGGCATGTCGCGCGGTCCGGGACACACCCGGCACGTTGCGGTCATACCAGTGAAGCAACCGATCGCATCGGAGATCGCGTTCCTAGCTGCCGATACAGATGAACTTGACTGCATCGCCGGCACCCGTTGTCTGCGGTGTGAACGACGATCCAGACGTATACGTGAACTCGATGGTGTTACCGGCGCTGGTGACATCGGATCCGTAGCAAACGTAGGCGCCGGTGAAGATGGCGGAGCCGGTGAGTGTTACCGGCGTACCCTGGCTACCGGTCCCGATCACCTCGTGGGCGCTGGCAACCGATGTGCCTGTCGTACTTGTCAGCGGAATAGAGCCAGTCGCGCCTGTCGCTCCGGTCGCGCCCGCGGTGCCAGTTGGCCCTGTGGGTCCGGTCGGTCCGGCGTTGCCCGTCGCTCCGGTCGCCCCACCGGCTCCCGTCGCTCCGGTAGCACCGGTCGATCCAGCCCCTCCGGGGATTCCAGCAACTCCGGTGGGTCCCACGGCTCCAGTAGCGCCGGTGCCGCCTGTGGGCCCTGTGGGTCCTATTGGTCCGGTCGGCCCGGTGGATCCGGTTCCAGTCGCTCCGGTCGCTCCAGTGGATCCGGTAGCTCCGGTGACCCCAGTTGGCCCAATAGGTCCTGTAGCTCCAGCAGCTCCGGTCGTCCCTGCTCCGGTAGCTCCAGTCGCTCCGGTCGCGCCTGCGACTCCGGTCGGTCCCGTGGCACCCGTAGCGCCGGTAGATCCGCTACCCGTTGCTCCGGTCGCACCCGTAGCGCCGGTCGTGCCGGTGGCGCCAGTTACTCCATTGGTGCCCGCAGTACCTGTGGGTCCAGTTGGTCCGGCAGCGCCCGTGGGCCCGAGAGGCCCAGTCGGCCCGGTAGCTCCCGTTACACCCGTCACTCCTGTCGCACCAGTGGCTCCGGTTCCGGTCGCTCCAGTCGCTCCCGTCGCGCCGGTGTTGCCCGTGACTCCGGTCGGGCCGGTCACTCCGTTCGTGCCCGCAGTACCCGTGGCCCCAGTTGGTCCCGCGGCCCCCGTGGGTCCGAGAGGTCCAGTCGGCCCAGTGGCTCCCGTCACGCCCGTCGTTCCGGTAGCACCAGTAGCTCCGGTCGCTCCGGCTCCGGCGGCTCCCGTTGCGCCGGTGGCTCCTGTGGCTCCGGTAGCACCACGTGCGCCCGTCGCGCCTGTCGCGCCTGTTGGTCCGGCCGTGGGCGTAGCGGCGTAGTAGCCGAAGTAGTCCAGGATGATATCCGCGCTACCGACGGCATTAAAGATGTCGATGGCACCACCGGTACCCAGCTGTACGACAACGACCGCAGACGACGTCTTTCCTGCGATCGGGTTCAGGTTCGACGTGCCGGTGAAGCTGCCTCCGGCCTGCCATACCGACACAAAGGTTGAGTTGCTGGGACTCACGATGGTGATATTCAGAACGATCGCCGTCGCACCTACGGGGATGCCGTTGAAGTTGGCGACCGTCCAGACATCGGTTTCATTACTTGGCGAGAAGTGAAACGCGGTCTGACCGGCGCTGCGGCTGTCCAGCACACGCACCGGCGTGATCGGAGTGAACGCGCTCGCGACTCCAGCAGTTGCGTGCGCAGCCAGGGGTTGCGACAGCGCGAACGCAAGCGGTAGACATAATCCTGCGCCGACGAACCACCATCGACTTCTCGTCACCTGGTCTCGATTCCGTTGCTCAGTCACACCTGGCCTCCGTCGTTGGTCGAGACCCCTCTGGCCGCGGATCCTCACAGCTTCTGTCAACGAAGTCAAGTCTGATCTCAACGGATTCATGGGCTATGTCGCCTTGCGTACCAACAACATTGGCTTGCATCGCCGTCTGCGTACACTGGGTCGCCGATGCTGCACCAACATCACGTCATCTCCACTGTTGGCCACTGCACATGTGCATTTGTGACCGCGTGTGCAGCACTATTCGTGGTCGGCTGCGGACCGCAGGCTACGGCGCAGAGTTCAAACCACCTTGCGTCCATTCAATCGGCGGTTACATGCCCTACACCTCCTGCGCACCGCGCCGTGACGAGTCCGTCACATGCATTCAGTGCAGCACCGCGTCAGGTCATCCAGCGCAACGTCGGGTACTGCGCGTACATCGACACCAACCGCGGAGTCATCTCAGTCCGACTTCGTCCCGAGCACGCACCCAACGCAGTGAACGACTTCGTCTACCTTGCGGAGCACGGCTTCTATGACGGGCTTACCTACTACCAACTCTGCCCCGCGGTAACGGGCCCGTCCTGCCCCGTGCACGCAACCGCCGCAGTCGCCGGCGACCCGACGGCCACCGGTGTCGGCGGTCCCGGCTACGGCGTCAAGGCGGATCCGGTGGTCGGCGAGTACCTGTTCGGCGCGGTCGCGATGTACAGCACAAATCCATCCACCATCGGGAGCCAGTTCTTCATCAGTAAGGGAGACAGTTCCGCGGTCGCGCGCAAGTACGACATCTTCGGCCAGGTCACGGACGGCATCCCCGCACTGGCACTGCTGGCAAAGGGCGACACGATCCTGTGGATCGCGGTGCTACCGACGGCTCCAGAGCCCTGACCCGGCTGCCCAGCTTCGAACGGAGCTCAGTGCAGGAAGAGACCCAACCCGACCATCGCGATCCAGACGATGGCGACGATCATGGCCGCAACCGCCACGGCACGGCGGGGGTGCGCGCGCCTGCGGCGGTGCAGGTACCGCCTTCGCATCTCGAGAGATGCGAACTCCTGGGGATCTGGAGCGAGTGTTGCCATCTGATTACACGTACGCTGGGACGGCGTGGTCGAGCACCCGCATCGGTGCGGTCCCCCTGTCCATTAGTGTGTGGATTCCCTGCGAGTCAGTATAGCCTAACTCCACAGCTCGAGTATCATATGTTATGATACCTAGTACATACTGGTGTATCCGAGAGATCGGGTCGGCGCCAAGGTGAACCGGTCGTTCCAGGAGGTGCCACCTATGAGGAAAGACGTCGCGACGGCGGGAGGTACGCTCGACCTCGACAAGCCGATCTACTCAGTCGCGGTGGCCAGCGAGATTCTCTCGAGTGATCCCGGGACCCTGATGATGTATGAGGGTCTGGGGCTGGCTGTCCCGCGGCGCACCGCATCCGACCGCCGGCGTTACACACTGCGCGACATCCTTGGGTTGAATGCCATCCAGCGACTGATGCGCTGGCACGGGCTGAACCTCGCCGGCGCTCGCTATGCGATTTGCTACCTACAACTCCTCGACGCGCAGCGGATGCCGCGGCCGTTGGAGTTGGCAGGCATCCACGTCGAGCACGTGCGCCTTTGAGGCTTGACTGAGCGAAGCCGCCTCAGGCTGACCTCAGCTCACCTCGCGGACCGGTATTCCGCTCGACCCTGGTGGACAGCTGGGCGGGGGTCGTGTCGGCTTTGACCAAGAACTCGAGCGCGCCGAGCTTGAGGCCTCGCTCGCGCAACTCCGGCTCCCCGTAATTGCTCAGGATGATCACCGGGATGTGCTTCGTCCCCGGATCGGATCGGAGTCGCTCCAGGACCTCGAACCCGTCCAGCCCGGGCAGGCGGAGATCAAGATAGATGAAATCCGGGTGTTCGTCGGTGGCCATGCGCAGGCCTTCCTCACCATCCTGCCCGACCACGACCGTATACCCGTCCGCGGCCAGACGGAGGCGGTACATCTCCGCCGCGAACTCGTCGTCCTCGATCAACAGGACCTTGACGTCATCCTCCACCAAGCTTCCTCCTCTGACGCTCAGCCATCGGCGAAATTCTGGGCATCTGGCTCTGTCGGTCTCCCCTGCCGATTCTAGCTCGCGACCGCACCGTTCGTACGCTAGCGTACAAGCGAAGCACAGGGGCGTTCAGGCGGCAGCCTGCGACAGCGGCAGGGACAGGAGGAACCTGGTCCCGAGGCTCGGCGTCGAACGCACGGTGATGTCCCCGCCATGGAGACGCGCCAGTTCCCGCGAGAGGTACAGGCCGAGCCCCGTGCCCAGGATGTGACTGTTCTCAGGGGTCACCAGCCGGCTGAAGCGTGTGAAGAGGCGATGCATCTGTTCGGGGGGGATGCCGAGCCCGTGGTCAACGACACGGACCCGCGCCCCGCCGCGCCCGACGCTCACGTGGCAGCCGATGTCGCCCCCGTTGGGTGAGAACTTGATGGCGTTGTCGAGCATGTTGCGCAGGATCGTCTCGATCCTTCCGGCATCAACATCGACCATGACGGGCGTGTGTGGCGCGCGAGTGAGGAGGCGATGCGACGGACGCAGCTGTGGCTGGATCGCCGTGGTGGCGGCCGACACGATCGAGCGCAGATCGTGCGGCTGGCGATCGAGGCGGGTCACGCCCTCATCAAGCCGAGCCGTCTCGAGCATCTCGTTGACCAGGCCATTCATGTCATCGAGCTTGCGACCGATCACGGGCATGGCTCGTTCGAGGGATGTGGCGTCGAGGGAACCGTCGGCCATCATCGAGTAGTACCCACGCACGATCGCGATCGGGCCGCGAAGCTCGTGCGACGCGAGCTTGAGGAAGTCCGCCTTCATCTTCTCCATGGACTGCATGCGCTCGATGTGCTCGCGAAGCCGTCCGGCTTCCGCGTCGCCGAGCGCGCGGATGTGCCGCTCGGCGGTCTTGATCTGCCAGACCAGCCCCGTCGCGAACGCCGCGAGCCGGAGGATCCAGGCGTCCTCCTCGCTGAAGCCACTCGAGCGCATCGGGTCGTGGGCGGCCAGGGCGCCAAGGCGGATCTCACCGGCACGCCAGGCCACCGCCATCGCGTTCGGCGCGCCCGCGGACCTTGGGGTTCGTGAATCCGAGGGGATGGACATGCCCAGGTCGCGGCCGCTGCCAAGAAAGACGGCGTCGTCGAACACCACGCCGCCGATGATCGAGCCTCCGCTCGCTTCGCAAGGGACGGGCCGGATGGTGTCGAACTGCTCGCGCCGGACCCCGTGCGCGCCGGCGGCGATGTGCAGGCTCCGCTGGTCCCCGCTCAGCCGCCAGAGGGTCACCCGATGTGCGGCGACGAGGTCCGCGATCGTGCTGGCGAATCGCGAGTACAAATCGCCCTCGGATGCCGCTTCGCCAAGGTGGTCCGACACTCTGAGGAGAGCATGGAGCGCCTTTTCCTGGGCTTCCTTCGATTCGGCGAAGAGCCTCGCGTTCTGGAGCGCCAGTGCCGCCGAGAGCGCGATCTGCTCGAGGTTCTCGAGATCGAGCGGACTGAACGCATGATCGGTACGGCGGCTGACCGCCAGCATTCCGCGGACCCGGCCGCCGGTCGTGAGCGGGACGATAAGACGTCGACGGACGTCCGACAGCTGATCGCGCATGTCCTCGGGCATGCCGGGAACGTCTGAGAACCCCTCAAATGCCGCCTCCCCGCGGTCGAGGGCGGCGCGCAGCTCTGGTGTCAGACGCCAGGTCGTCCCGGCCCGGGCTGCGATCCGGGTGCGGTCGTAGCCGGCAATCGCCTCAACGTGATCAGGCGTGAAGGTCGTCAGGGTGATTCGGTCGACCTCGACAAGGTCGGCAACACGTTCGATGATCGACTGGACAACACGCGCAGGCTCCAGTGAGGACGAGAGCTCTCGCGTGGCCTCGGTCGAGAGTCGAAGGCGATGGACCAGATGCTCCGTCGAACGGCGCGCCTCCTCCCCGAGCAGCACGATGCTGACCAGCTGGGTGAATCGATCCATGATCGCCCGTTCCACATCGGTATAGGGCCGGGCGCTGGCCCGCCAGAAACCGACCACGCCCATGCCGATTCGCCCGTCCGGCAGCGCGGATGCTCCGGTCATGGGCACCAGGCGCCCGGTGCGGATCTCTTGACCGAACACCTCCGGCGCTGCACTCTGACTGGGGGCGTCAGTCGTCTCGACAGGCTGCCCGTCGAGCATGGCTCGACCGTGCAGCATCCCTTCGTGAAGGGGCCACTCCTTCCCCACGAGCTGCTCCGCCCAGTCGCCTGACGCAGCGACCACCCGGAAGACCTCGGGGCGTGTCGCCGGGACGAGCGAGATGACGCACTGCGTCTCCTCCACGACCCCGGTCCCTTCGACCGCCATCGTATGGAGCAGGTCTTCGAGGCGGTCCGAGGCTCGTTGGCCCGGGGGGGCCAGGTCGATCAGGCGCGCCACGATGCGCCCGATCGCCTCGTGAATTCGCTCGGTACCGTCGGCCGAGAGCTTGCTCTCGGGGGGGCTCAAAGCTGTTGTAGGGGCACTCTTCGAAATCGTGTGGCTTCCGGCAGTCACAGCTACTCTACCCAGACCAATCGCATACTTAGTTATATCGACTATATCACCCCCTCCCCGTCGCGGACGCAGTGAGAATGAGGCCGGTGAGAGCGCTACCCCGCGCGACCTACCGCGTGCAGCTGAGCGAGGAGTTCGATTTCTCGGCCGCCGCGGAGATCGCCCCCTACCTCGAACGCCTCGGGATAACTCATCTCTACTGCTCGCCGAACATGCAGGCGGCACCCCACAGCGCCCACGGATACGATGTGGTCGACCCCACCAGGGTGAGCGCCGACCTCGGCGGTGAGCGTGGCCTGAGAGCACTCGACGCCGCGCTGCGTGAGGCACACCTCGGACAGCTGCTCGACATCGTCCCCAACCACATGTACATCTCCGACCGGACCAATCGCTGGTGGTGGGACGTGCTCCGCTCAGGCCGCCGAAGTCCATATGCGGCGATGTTCGACATCGACTGGGATGCGCCCGCACTGCTGGGTCGGATCCTTGTCCCGGTGCTTCGCGATCCACTCGCCGACGTCCTCGCTCGAGGCGAGCTGCTCGTGGTTGACGGCAATGACGGTTTCGAACTGGACTACACCGGAGCGCGGTTTCCTCTCGCCGCCGGCACGGCGACGTGCAGCGGCCCGGCCACGCTCACGCTCCTCGATGCGCAGCATTACGTGCTGGCGCCATGGCAGATGGCCGGAGCGCTGGTCAACTACCGGCGATTCTTCGATCTCTCCTCACTCGCTGGACTCCAGATCGAGAACCCGGTGGTGTTCACCGTGGTGCTCTCACGGGCTCTCGAACTGGTCGACGGCGGCATCGCCGACGGATTTCGCGTCGACCATGTCGACGGCCTTCGTGATCCGGGAACCTTTCTCGCACGGCTGCGCGCGGAAACACCCGGAGCATGGATCGTGGTCGAGAAGATCCTCGCGATGGACGAACGGTGGCCCAGCGACTGGCCGGTCGATGGCACCACCGGCTACGAGTTCGCGGCACTGATGACCTCACTCTTGACGCATCCTGCCGGCCTTCGCGAGCTCACCGAGTGTTATCGAGACTTCACCAACGATCAGCTCGATTTCGCGACGCACGCGCATCGCTCCAGGCTCGACGTCCTCGCGCAGCTGCTGGGTGCCGAGCTCGGTCGTCTCGCACGAGTCGCGACCGCAGCCGGTATCTCTGATGCGGGTCTGGAGCTCGCCGAGCTGCTCAGCGGCATGCCGGTGTATCGCATGTACCCACGCTTCGACGAGCCGCTCGCTCCGGACGACGCCGCCGCCCTGGATGTCGCGGTGGACAGCGCGCGGCGACGCGGGCACTGCGATCCTGCACGTCTAGCGGCGTTGGTGGCGGCACTCCGGGATGAGGGCGCATCCGAGAAACAGGCCGAGTTCCGGACTCGGTTTCAGCAGATCGCCGGGGCTGTCATGGCCAAGGGCGTCGAGGACACAGCGCTCTACCGCTATGTGCGACTGGTGGCGCTCAACGACGTGGGGGCGGACCCTGAGCGCACCACGTCGGTCGACGGATTCCACGAGGCCTGCGCGCGGACGGCGACCACCCACCCCTTGACACTCCTGGCGACGACAACCCACGACAGCAAGCGCGCGGAGGATGCGCGTCTTCGGGTGTTGCTGCTCGCGGAGATGCCGGACAGGTGGCGTGCGGCGGTCGCCCGTCTGCACGGGCTCGGGGGGTCGCACATGGGATCGCGAGCCCCATCCCGCAGCTCGGAGTATCTCCTCTATCAGACCCTGGTCGCCGCCCACCCGATCAGCCCCGACCGGGCGTGCGCCTACATGCTCAAGGCGTCGCGCGAGGCCAAACAGGAGACCAGCTGGCTCGAACCTGACCTGACCTACGAGGACGAGCTGGTGCGATTCGTCCGCGAGATGGTGGTTGACCCGGACGTGGACCGAGAGGTCGCTGCGGTCGTCGAGGTGATGAGCCCGGCATGGCAAGAACTTTCGTTATCGCAGACGTTGCTCAAGCTCACCGCGCCGGGGATCCCGGACATCTACCAGGGATCCGAGCTTTGGGATCTACGCCTCGTGGATCCGGACAACCGCACGCCCGTGGACTTCGGTCTGCGGCGGCATCTGCTCGATGCGGCCACCGACGGCAGAGGGGATCCGTTCATGTCCCGTCGCGCCGAAGCCCTTCCGAAACTGCGGCTGATCGCGACCGCGCTCGCGCTCCGCGCCAGGCATGCCGACGCGTTCACGATCGGCGCGGGTTATGAGCCACTCCTTGCCAAGGGAGCACGCGCCGACCACGCGATCTGTTTCAGCCGAACCTGTCCGGATGGCGAGCCGGCGGCGGTGACGGTCGCCTTCCGATGGCCGCTGCTCCTCGGCTCCGAGTGGCACGACACCACGGTGATGATTCCCGCGGGCCGTTGGCGCAATGTCCTCACCGGAGCTGACGTTGCCGGAGGGGAACAGCGTCTGGCTGTGATGCTGTCTGAGGCGCCGGTCGCTCTGCTCGAGCAGGTGTAGGTCACAGTGCCGGCGCGCGCCGTCGTCGTGACGTTGTCCACTCGCGGAGTTCGTCCACGCTGAGGGTGTTGATGATGCGGTCTCGTGCAATCCCGGCCTCCGCTGCGCCAGCGATCGCGAAATCGAGAAAGCCGAGGTCGACTGGCGCATGTGCGTCACTCCCCAGGGAGATCCGCACCCCCACATCAGCGGCGAGACGAAGGGTGTCGACATCGAGGTCCTGACGATCGGCATAACCATCGATTTCCAGGGCCACGTCTCGGCGAAGGGCCTCCTCAAACACCACATCCCAGCGGGCCGAGAGTCCCATTCGGAAGTTAAACATGCGCCCGCGCGGATGCGCGAGCACGTCGATCCACAGGTTGCGCAGCGCCGCGAGGTATCTGTCGGTCTGGTCGTCGCGTAACCGTAGCTTTGAGTGGAACGCGCCCAACACTAGGTCCATCGAGCGGAGCAAATCCGGCTCCATGTCTCCATCGCCGGTTGGCGAGAGGTTCATCTCGATCCCGGCGAGCACGGTCAGGTCGACTCCAGCCGCGCGGAGCCGAGCGTTCTCCCGCGCGATCTCGTCGCGCTGCGCCGCGAAGGCGCCCTCATCCTTGCCGCCCGCTATCGGCAGCCCCTTCGAGTGGTCGGTGACCACGATGTGCGTGCGACCCAGTCGGGCCGCCTCATCCGCCATGACACCGAGAGTCGCGTGACCGTCGCTCCAAAGGGTGTGCAGTTGGAAGTCGGCGCGCACCGCAGCCCCGAGCGTGCTGTCGCGCAGGATGTTCGTAATGCGCGAGCGCGTGAGAAAACCCGCGCGAATGGGGTCGGGCTCGACCGCGTCGTCGAGCGCGATGATCTCTGCGATCACGCCCGCAACATACGGACCAACCCGGTCCAGGCTGGTGAGCGGGATGCCCGCATCGATCAACTCGGTCACCTCACTCGGCCAGGTCAACGCGGCCCGCGCGGCTCGACGTAACGCTCGGGATCGCAGGCTGCCGTGCTCAGCCGCCTCCGCGCCCCGAGCGAGCCATTCCGAGACCTGAGCGTTGTTCATGTCAGGCGGATTCGCTTGGGGCAACCCATACACCGCCGCTATCATTATTCACGATATGGTTCCTATCATATATCGGTGAATAATGGAGGCGGCAACTTGTACATGGGTTGCGGAGGCGGTGAGCCTAACGAGCGGCACCATGATGGCGACATCACCTATGCGGACCTGCAGAAGACCCCCCGGTGATGCCGGTGTGCTGGCGCCCACCGAGAGTAACAACGTGTCCACGATCGATGCCATTGCTGCGCTGAGGAGCGATCATCGCGCCGTTGATGCGTTGTTCGAGAGGTTCGAGAAGCAACGTCGTGTCACCAACAGCCGTGCCGGAACGACGTCGGTGGCTCCGACTAGAATCACGGCCGTGAGCTCGGTGGGAGACGCGATTGCCGTCGACCTGGTCTCGCGGGGGGACCCATACCAGATCATGAGCCGGCTCGTGACACTTGCCGCCGAGAACACTCGCGCGGACAGGTGCACTCTTACGAGCGTCGACCAGAATGTCTTTCGCGTCGAGGCGAGCTACGAGCGCGGCGGTCCGCCGGATTTCGTCGGGCATGAGTTCCCGCTGAGCTATCTCTCCCGCCAGCCACTGCTCCACAGGGCAATCACCACTGGCGACATCGTCGTGGGTGGCAGTCTCGCCGAGGGCCACGCTGTCGATCCCGAGCTCGCTCCCGACCTCCTCGCGGTCAAGCACACCGGGATCATCCCGCTGTCCGTGGGCGACAAGGTCGGTGCGGTGTTGATCCTCAGCCGCAAGATCGACAAGCCGTTCGTGGTTGCGGAACTCGAGGGACTCCAACAGGTAGGCATGCTCGCGGTGCTTGCCCTGCGCAACGCCCGCCTTGTCGAGGAGGTGCACAGCGCCCAGCAGCGCGGCCTCGAGTCGCTGACGCAGATGTCCCGACACATCGCCTCGAGCATGGAGCCCTCCGCTTTTTTCGAGAAGATGAGCGAGACCGTCGCGGGGTTGGCGAACGCTGAGCGCGCCGCGTTCTGGCAGCTCACCGGGGACGAGCTCGTGGCCCTGCATGGATGGCACGCAGCAGCACCCCAAGCCGCCACGACGATGCGCATGCCGGTGCCGGGGCCTGACGGCGATGACGCATTGTCTCGTGTCCTGTACGGTGATGAAGCGTTGCGGTTGACGTGGGGAGCAGGCGGTGATGTTCCTCCCCTCGCAGTCCTCGCGTTGGGGGATTTGCGTGACCTGCTGGCGGTACCCTGGCGCACCGCCGCGGGGCCGCTCGGCATCCTCATCGCCTGCAACTCGAGCAACGGTTTTATCGAGCAGGACGAGTGGATCATGCGCCTTGCGGCACGCGCCTCAGCACTGGTCTGGCAAGGCTACGAAGCTGAGCATCGTGTGCAAGCGCTGCAGGTTGCGGAGGTCAAGCGCCTCGAGGCACATGCGATGCGGATGGCCGAGCTCGATCAGCAGAAGTCGGAGTTCCTGCAGCTCGCCTCGCATGAGCTGCGGGCGCCGATAACGCTCGTGAGCGGATACCTGTCGATGCTCGAAGACGGCTCGCTCGGGGAGCTCTCAGAGACCGCCGCCCGGGTGGTGCCACTCATGTCGACACGGATGCGCCAGATGAGTCAGCTCGTCGATCGCATGCTGTCGGCCAGCCGGATGGAGGTCGACCGTCGCGATGCGGATGACGTCGACCTCAGGATCGACGACGTGGTGCGCGCCGTGGTCGCGTCACATACCATGGACGAGGAGCAGCGCCACGTCGAGGTGCAGGCGAACGGAGCGTCATACGTCCGCGCCGACCCCGACAGCGTCGAGACAATGCTGAGCAACCTGGTGTCGAACGGGTTGAAATATTCGGCGCCGGCAAGCGCCATCCGGGTCATCGTCCGCGAGGAGCCAGGTTGGGTTGCTGTTGATGTCATCGATCAGGGCATCGGTATCTCGAAGGACGAGATGGCAAAGCTGTTTCAGCCATTCAGGCGGCTCGACTCCGCCCTCTCCGCCGGCATCGACGGCACCGGCCTTGGCCTGCACCTGTCGCGCAATCTTGCCCGTTCACTCGGCGGCGACATCGAGGTGCACTCGCGCCCCGGCATGGGCAGCACCTTCACCTTGCGTCTCCCAGCGCAGCCCTCCCCGGTAACGGGTCACGACGATGCCTAGCCGGCTTCAGGCGAAGTTGCTCCTGGTTGATGATGACGAAGCCCTCGCGGAGATGTATGCGCTGCAGCTCACGGCGAGTGGCTTTCAGGTCACGACGGCGCGGTCGGGCGCCGAAGCGCTGCAACTGGTCCTGGACGCCACGCCCGACCTGATCTATCTCGACCTCGGGCTTCCCGGGATGACCGGGCTGGAGGTGCTCGAGCGGCTCCGAGGGGCGCCGAGCACGGCCGAGGTTCCGGTTGTCATCCTCACCAACTTCAGCGAACCGGAGATGATCAAGCGCGGCCAGGAGCTCGGAGCGCAGGACTACCTCATCAAGGTCGACACGTCGCCGGCGCTGCTCGCCGCAGCGGCCCACAAATGGGCGGGGAGAAGCAGCGACTAGCGTCGTGGTGCACTGACCGCGGTCAGTACCTCGACCGCTGGGGTGCAAAAAGTGACATCAGCAGCACAAACCCGAACGCCAGGTCGAACGCTATCGACACGAGGCTCCCCACCACGGCTGATCGCCGCGACGAGCAGGATTGGACGAAGATTGACCGTCTCGTCGATGATCCGGCCTGTGGCGGGATCCTGCACCGGGACGGTGACGTACTGGGTCACGAACCCGACGGCGAGCAGCCCCAGGAACGCAAGAGCGCCGTAGCCTGCGGTCATCCAGCGGGCGACGCCACCCAGTCGAACCTCCACAGCCGTGACCACTTCGATCCGGCGGTCGGTCGGCACGACCGGCACCGCAACGCTGAGCCCGGCGCGGGCTACACTCGCTGGTGTCAAACGCAGCGGTTCGCGCCCTATGGCTGGCTCCGTCTGAACTCCGCGTCGGTCTCGGCTGCATGCGCCTGTCCTCAGACGATAGGCCCGACAGTCGAGCCGCGTTCGAGACGATCGCTGCCGCCGTGGATGCGGGCGTCACCGTGTTCGACACCGCGCACGCATACGCGAACCGCGTTGACGAGCTCGGCCACAACGAAGCGTTGCTGGCTCGTGCGCTGCGTCAGCTCCAGGCGCACACGAAGGCGCGCGTCGTGACCAAGGGCGGAATGAGGCGCACCGCCGGAAGATGGATTCCGGACGGTCGTGCAAGGGCCATCGTGGGTGATTGCGAATCGAGTCTCGCGGCGCTGGACGGGCTGGCAATCGATCTCTACCTCCTGCACGCTCCCGACCCGCAAACGCCGTGGCAGACCTCGTTACGCGCGCTGGGACGACTGCTCTCCGAAGGCATGGCGATGCGCGTGGGGGTTTCGAACGTCAACCGAGGTCAGCTCGACGAGGCACTCGAGACCGTCGACATCGCAGCGGTCGAGAATGCTCTGAGCGTCTACGACGACAGCGCCCTTCGAGGAGGCGTCGTCGAGCGCTGTTCCGAGGCAGGGATCGCTTTCATCGCCCACTCGCCGCTCGGCGGCACGCGCCGGGCGAGCAGTCTCGCGCGGCAGCCACTCTTGACGGAGATCGCCGCAGCCCACAATGCCAGCGCCGCGGAGATTGCCCTCGCATGGTTGCTCGAACTCTCGCCGGCGATCGTCGCCATCCCTGGGGCGCGCCGGCCCGACACCGCACGCTCGTGCGCTCGCGCAGCGACACTCACCTTGAATGCCGGCGAACGAACATCCCTCTCCGAAGCGTTCGGGAGCGTTCGTCCACGTCGCGTCACGCCACCTCGCGCCCCCGAAGGCGCGGGCGTGGTGATCGTCATGGGCATCCCGGGAGCGGGAAAGACTCGGGTTGCCGAGAAGTACGTTGCCCGCGGCTACCACCGGCTCAATCGCGACGCGCGCGGTGGCTCCCTGCGCGATCTCGCCGCCGCCCTCCAGAGCGATCTGGATTCAGGGATTGGGAGGATCGTGCTCGACAACACCTACCTCACTCGCTCGACCCGAAGCCACGTGATCGAGACGGCACAACGGCACGGGTTCGCGGTTGATTGCATCTGGTGCGATACGCCGCTCGCGCAGGCGCAGGTCAATCTGGTCGAAAGGCTGCTCGAGCGTTTTGGGTCATTGCCTGGTCCCGACGAGTTGCGCGTGCTGGCGAAGCGCGAACCGGGCATCCTCACACCCACGTCCCAGATGCGCACCGTGCGCGAGCTCGAACCGCCCACGCCGCACGAGGGTTTCGCCGCTCTCGAGCATCTGTCGTTCTCGCGGACGCCTGCGTCCGCGTCCCTGCTTGCAGGGTCATTCATCGTCGCAGACGCACTCTGGCGGCCGGGATGGGACGCGGCCCGTGCGCAGATCGATGCGAACGCGCCTCACCTCGTTTTCGACTGGAACCCGGATGGAAACTCGGACACCCTTGTTGCCGCCGTTGAGCGACTCTCGAGGGCCGTGCCCGGCCGCGTCGACGGCGCGTTGTGCCCGCACCCTGCGGGGCCACCAATCTGCTGGTGTCGGCCGCCGCTTCCCGGGCTGCCCCTCGCGTTCGCGCGGGCCCAGGGGGTTGACCCGGCGCGATCGACGCTGGTCGGCACCGGACCCGCACATCGAACGCTCGCGGTGGCACTTGGATGCAGGTACGTGGCGGCCTGAGATGACATTCCACGTAACGACCGACGAGTTCGAGCGAATTGCCGGTGCCGCTCTGGGCAGTGTCGCGGCTCCGCTTCGCGCTCGAATGAGCAGTGACAACCTCATGATCATCGTGCAGCCGGAGCTCACCGATGATGACCGCGCCAACGACATCGACGAGCATGTGCTTGGCTTCTATCAGGGCGGCGACGAATCCACCTTCAGCGCCTACGAGTATCCGAAACGGATCGTCCTGCTTCAGAGCAACATCGAGCGTTGGTGCGAAACCCGTACCGAGCTCGTGGGGCAGATCACTGACACGGTGCTGCATGAGGTCGCGCACTACTTCGGCATGAACCATCGCGACATCGGGCAGACGCGACTTCGGCACTGATCAACGAATTCGAAGGCAGCCGCAGCCCGATAGGAACAGTATCCGGGCGCGCCGTTAGGCCAGGCTGAACTCGTCGCCTCCGCTGAAGTACGAACGGGCATCGCGTCTGCGAACCTCGACGCGCCCCGCGCCGAAGACGCGCCACCGCACTCCGTTGCCCGCGATCGCCGTCATCTCGTCGATCCCGACAAAGCCATCGGTGCCCTCAGTGCCCGCGGTCATGAGGCGTTTCATTCCGGGTAGGCTCGGAACGCGATTCCAGTGGACGCCGAATCGTGCGTGCTCGACGAGGCCCAGGCCGGCGGATCGAAATCCGGGCCCTCCCGATTTCCCGGCCCGGGCACCGGCAACCATCGCGCCGGCGCTACAGCCGGCAAAGATCATGCCGCCGGCGAGCCCTCGCGTGAGCGTTTCGAGGAATGGAGTCGCGTCGAGAGTCCTGGCAAGGTACGCGGGATTCCCACCCGAGAAGAACACCATGCTCGCGGCGTCGATCGCTGCGATCACCTTGGGGTCGAACGCGTCCTCCCGGGTCTTCAGACTGACGACGTGGGCCTCGAGGCCGAGGCGCGCGTAGTGGTCGAGGCCCATCCTCCCCCAGCGATCGAACACAGCGTCGCCTTCTGGTGCACTGGCGGTGGGGAGTACCGCAATCGGACCCGCTCGCTCTGTGAGCCCGAGCGTGTGGCGCTCGGCGTCCTCGGACCACGGCAGGAATTCGCCCGCGCCCAGCAGGAGAAAGTGACGCGCGTCATCAGCGTTGTCCACGCCGAACCGACGATACCACCGGCAGAATGGGCCGGTGACAAGACGCGCGGCACTTGTAGGCCTCGTTGCGCTCTACGTCGCGGCCTGGACCCTCAGTTCGCTCGCACTGAAGACCAATCCGTCCGACCTCGATCTGTATTTCTGGCCATCGGCGGAGACCGTTCTCCGTGGCCACCCTCTGCTGATCTACTCAGCGCACGTACGGGACATATACCCGAATGCGAACGGCCCGTTCGGCCTTGTAGTGCTCCTCCCCGTTGCAGCCGTGGCGAATGGTGTCGGGTGGGCAGACAATCTTGGCGCTCGCGCCGCGCTCAGCGGCGCTGTTGCGTCCATCTTCGTTCTGCTGTTGTCGTACCAGGCGTTTCGCCTCGTGGCCGCAGCACACGGCGGTACCGAGCGGCGCGCTGCGGTGGTCACCTGCGCCGTGCCGCTGTCACCCGCGCTCTGGATCGCTGTCATCGACTACGGGCACGTCGAGCAACCCATCGAGCTGTGCTGTTCCCTGCTCACCGTGGCCCTCATGCTCAGAAGCCGCTGGGTGCCCGCGGGACTCGGGTTGGGCGCCGCGGTGCTGGCACGAACGACCGCTATCTTTTGCATGATCCCCTTTGCATTGCTGCCGCTCGCAACACGACGGGTGCAGCCGGCCGCTGTGGTGGTGCTGGTCGGCGTCGCGACCGTTGCCGTGGTCCTGGCACCGTTTGTGCTCGCCGACGAGCCCGCGACCGTGCATTCGCTGCTTACCTATCGAGGCAGCCTGCCCATCGGCGGCGGATCCTTCTGGATCGTCACCCGCCACACGGGATTTGCCGAGGTTGGCCAGTATGGCGACGTCTACATTGCGTTTGCGGTTGCGACCGGGCTCACCGCGTTGATTCTTCGGCGCGTGTCCCTGATGACCACGACGACCGGGGTCCTCGGCCTGCTCACGCTGACCACCGCCTGCTTTCCCCTCTTCGCCAAGACGGTCTTCCCGTACTACCTCGTGGAGCCGTACGTGTTCGGCGCCCTCTGGTGGCTGGCGCGACCGGGGAGCGCGCTCAATTGGCGCGCGGTCGTGCCGCTGCTGCTGACCTGCGACGTATTCCTTGCCAAGGCGGGGACGCTGCTGTCCGGCGGGTGGGAGGTAGCCGAGGGGCTCGTGTCATCAGCACTGATCGCGCTGGTGGTCATGATGGTCACGGTCGATCTGGTGCGGTCGCCGCGGGGTGCGCACTGACCCGTCCGCCCGCTCTAGGCTGAGCGCTCTCCGGCCTGCACCTCGACGTGCTTGACCGTGACCCGTTTGCTCATGGTGAGCACACCCGCATGTGGCGCCACGTACGTTCCAGACACCGGCGCAATGTCCGCGTAATCGCGTCCGACGGCGATGGTCACATAGGTCATCCCCGTGGTACGCCCGGTTGTGGGATCGAGCGCGAGCACGCGGGCGCGCCCCTCACCGTCCGGGACAAGCACCTCGACCCAGGCGTGCGAGCCACCGGTTCCGAGGAGCTGACCTGAGACGTACCTCGAGGGCAGGCCGAGTCCCCGCGTCAAGGCGAGGAGCACGTGGGCATAGTCCTGGCACACACCCGTGCGCTTCGCGAACGCCTCGGCGGCGGTGGTTCGCACGGTCGTGACGTCGAATGCGTATGACATGAGCTCGAACACCTTTTCGCAGGCGGCCATGGCGAGCTCGTCGCCGAAGAGGGACGTGCCGCGCAATTCGTAGACAAGGTCTTCCAGCTCGGGATCCAGCCTGGTGAGGATGGTGAAATCCAGCAGCCGACGATCGCGCAGCAGCGCGCCTGCGGCGAGGTTGGAACGGTCGGCCCTCCGCTCAACGACGCTCAAGGAGACGAAGGTCACGCGCTCGGCAATGTACGGCACCTCGATGTCGATGACGTGGTTACCGAAATCGTCCGACCGTGCTCGAACGCTCTTCGCAGATGCGTCGACGACGCGCACGCTCCGTGAGACCAGACACTGATCCCCGTGATGCTCGCGGGGCTGCACCATCAATCGCTGCCGCAAGCGTCGCACCGGGCCCTCATAGTGATAGCTGATGCGCTGCTGGATGACATACGCGGTGCTGCGCACCTGCGTCCAGTCGAGGGAGGCGGCGTCGACGTTCGTGTCCTCAGGCACATCGTGGTGGTCGACCAGTGCAAACCTCATGCGGCGTCCCCAAAGTCCCCGACCACCGGCGGATCCGCGCTCGACCACCGCGAGGACGTGATCGGCTCCGCGGCGACGCGCATGGCGATGAGCGGCGCCCGCCCGTAGGTGGTGAGCATGGCGACGTCGAGCGCGTCGCGCCCGCGCCCGATGACAACACGACCCGTCCGTTGCGCATTGTTGCGAGGGTCGAACGTGTACCAGCGATCCCCCACGTATGCCTCCAGCCAGGCGGCGAAATCCATCGGCTCGGGGGCGAGCGGCACGTCGATGTCGGGAAGGTAGCCGAAGCAGTAGCGAGTCGGGACGTTGAGGCCGCGCAGGAACGCGACCGCAAGGTGGGTGAAATCGCGACAGACCCCGCGTCGCTGCACATAGACGTCGGTGGCGCCGGTGGCGGTGGTGCTGGTGCCGTGGATGAAGGTCAGGTTGTCGTGCACCCAGTCGATGACGCCCTGGACTCGCGCCCATCCTTCGGGAATGCCGCCGAACAACGCCCACGCCGTGTTGGCGAGACGATCAGAATCGCAGTAGCGGCTCGCCAGCGTGTACACAAGCACCTCGTCAGGCAGCTCGGCGACCGGCACGATCCTGGCCGACGGGTCGGCGTCATCGATTCCGGCATCCACCTCGACCTCGGCCTCGTAGTGGATCCGAGAGCGGCCGGGGCCGAGCGTGAAACGGCGGCAGATATTGCCATAGATGTCAACGTAGGTATGCACCGGAACGGCGGGATCCGTCCCCAGAAGGGCGCTTCGGATGCTCAGCACAGCGTCGGGCCGCGGCTCCACCTGCATGACCAGTGGAACCGGCCAGCTAAGATCATGGACGAACTCGCAGCCGACTCGGACGCGGCGCCGGGAATCGTCCGTCACGCCAGGGAGTCTAACCCCGGGAGGGAGTCCGCACCGAATATGGCGACACTTCGCGACTCGACGCTCCCGCTCGGGGCCGATGAATGCGTGGAAGCCGACGGGAGCGCTCGTGGCCCCTACATGGAGCTTTTGGGTGCGGTGACGCGCATGCGCAGCGAGCTGTCAAGCATCCGTCAGGAGGCCCAGGACTGGTTCGTGCAGCGGGAGATCACGTTCGGCACCCCGACCGACGGCATCGCGCCCATCTTTCCCTTCGATCCCATTCCGCGCGTCATCGGGGCAGCGGAGTGGCGCACCCTTCATCGCGCCCTGTCGCAAAGGGTCATGGCCCTCGACCACTTCGTTTCCGACTGCTATGGAGCTCAGCGGGCGCTGCGCGATCGAGTCGTTCCCGGTCAGCTGGTCTACACGAGCACGGGGTACCTGCGCGATATTGTCGGCGTACGACCACCCCGGTCGACGTGGTGCCACGTGTCCGGCATCGACGTGGTGCGCGTCCAGGGAACCTTCCACGTGCTCGAGGACAACGTGCGCATCCCCAGCGGCGTTGCTTACGCGCTGGAAGCGCGGCGGGCAATGGAGGACGTGGCGCCAGAGTGGTTCGCCACCAGCACCGTGCGCCGTATCGACGACTACACGACGCGGCTCCGGCGCATCCTCCAGCGGATCGCGCCGCGACCGTGGGAGGCGTCGATCGTCCTGCTCACCCCGGGCTCGTACAACGCCGCCTACTACGAGCACAAGCTGCTCGCCAAGGCAATCGGGGCAACGCTCGTCGAGGGCAATGACCTGATCGTCTCCGAGGATGAGGTGTACCGTCGCGACGACGGGGGCGGTATCCACCGTGTCGATGTCATCTATTCCCGGGTCAACAGCGACTGGCTCGATCCTCTGGTCTTCCGCAGCGAGTCGATGCTCGGCGCACCCGGGCTCATCGAGGCGTGGCGGCGCGGCAACGTGGCGATCGCCAACGCCCCGGGGACCGGCGTGGCGGATGACAAGGCCATCTATCCGTACGTTCCCGCGATGATTCGGTACTACCTCGGCGAAGAACCGCTGATCGACAATGTCCCGACCTTCGATCTGGGCGACCGCACCCAGCGCGACCACGTCGTTGCCCACTTCGACAAGATGGTGTTGAAGCCAGTGGATGCGAGCGGTGGCTACGACATCCACTTCGGCCGGCTGGTCGGGAGCGAGGAACGGGCAACGTTGATCGACCGGATCGATGCGGATCCACGTCAGTGGTTGGCTCAGGAGGAGGTGGAGCTCAGCAAGGCGATCTGCATGAATCCCGACGGCAGTCTCGAGCCTCGAGCGATCGACCTGCGCCCATTCGTCCTGCTCGATGAACGACCATGGATATCTCCCGGCGGACTCACCAGGGTGGCCGCCGACCCTGCCGAGCTGGTGGTCAATTCATCCCAGGGCGGAGGCAGCAAGGACACATGGGTTCTGAGTCGCTGACGTATGCGGTGTGGCACCACACCACGCTGCGCTACACCAACTCTGTCTCGCTGTCGTACAACGAGGTGCGCATGCGCCCCCGCGACCGAGGGTCGCAGCGCACTCTCACCTTCTCACTGTTGAGCAATCCCGCGGCGGTGCCGCGGAGCCGGGTGGATTACTTCGGCAACTATGTCCACCGCGTCGACGTGACCGGTCCCCACGATCTGCTCGAGTTCGTCGTCGATGCGGTGGTCGAGAACAGCGAGCCGCGCCGGCGGCGCCTCCCCGAATGGTCTCCCGAGATGCTCGCCGCCAACCCGCAGCTCGAATACGTGTTGCCCACCCGACGGGTGCCGCTGGCGCAGTCGACGCGCAGCATGTGGACTGAGTGGAATGGTGAGGATCGAAGCTTCGATGCCGTGATCGCAACCGCGAAGCGCATCCCCCAGGAATTGCGCTACGTCTCGGGAGCGACCACTGTCGAATCGAGCATCGACGACCTCCTCGCCGGCGGCGCCGGGGTCTGCCAGGACTTCACCCATCTCTTCCTCGCGATGGTGCGCGGCGCCGGTTGGCCGGCACGATATGTCAGCGGATACCTCGGTCCCACCGGGGAGAAGACCTTCGTCGAGGGGCAGTCCCACGCATGGGCCGAGGTCTGCGGCGCAGACGGACGCTGGGTGGGACTTGATCCAACCCACGGGGAATTCACGGGGGCGCAGCATCTCCGCCTCGCCGCCGGGCGCGACTACAGCGACGTGGCACCGCATCGAGGGCTCTTCTACGGAAGAGCTGAGGGGGCCCGGCCGGACGTGCTGGTGCGCATCACGCGCATGTCCCACCAGCAGGTGGAGATCGTGCACCGCGGCGCCGCGGTGCACTGGCAACAGCAACAGCAGCAGCAATAGCAGGCGCGCGGCCGGCGTCAGTGCGCCGCTTTGACGGCCTCGATCAGTGAGACTCCGGTCGATGCGTGACGCACCGCTCCGGGCTGAAGCCTCGACCTCGACATCAGCTCATGGAATTGCGGTATGGACCGTTCGCGTCCTCCCTCGATGACGACGAGCATCTCCAGGTCGATCGGCGAGGAGCGTGGATGCGGCGTGTTTGGCTCCTGACTGGCCTCCAGAACATCACCCTCCATGGACAGACCTACGCGGTCCAGCCGCTCTGGAGCAATGCAGCCGCAGGCGGCCAGGGTGCCTGCGCGGTGAGCCTCTGAGGCTGACCAGCTGCTGAGCCGCCGATGGGAGCGCAGATGCCTCCGCCGGGTCGTCTGCGCTCCTGGCGGCGACCGAAGACGCCCGCCGATCGGAGTTACGTTTTCGAGATGACCTTGACGGTCAGGTGATAGCTGCCCGCCGAGCCGGGGCAGCGAAGCGCTTCACCACACGTGGTTCGTGACGCGGTGACCACCGAGGTGCCCACCGCGTTGGCGTCGAATGCGGCGACGACTGTGCCGCAGCCTTGGCCGGGTACGCATCCCGACGGGCTCGGTGACACCGCCGGAACCCCATCTGATACGAGGACCACGGAGTTGGAGCTTCCACCGAAACCCCAATACGTGCTGTGAAGGGTGACGGTGAGGCTGTCTCCAACGTGGAGCGTGACCGTGTGTCCGTTCGCGGCATCGGCCGCGGTGATCGCCACGGCGGGTCGGGGCGAGGGAGTGCTTCCGGGCCCAGACCCCGAAGGGCTGGCGGAGGGGCCCGGGGCGGCACCACAGGCGGTGGCCAGGGCGCAAAGGGCGGCTGTCATTGCAATCGCGGCGTTCGATCTCATGTGAAAGCTACGCCGGAGGGTGTCCGATGGTTCCAGGCGGAGGCGCCCTCAGCTTCGCACCGGCAACTGCTGGACTGCCCACGCATTGCCGTCGGGATCGCTGAAGTAGATGAATGAACCCCATGCTTGCTCGACGACCTCGGCGACATCGAGCCCACGATCGATCAGCTCCTGCCGCGCGGCGTGAGCGTCCGAAACGACCATCTGCAATCCCTTAACCGATCCCGGTTCGCCCGCGGGGATGCCTTCGCCGAAGGCAATCGAACACGCCGAGCCGGGGGGTGTGAGCTGCACGAAACGCAGCTGCTCGTTGACTCGCTGATCATGGTCCAGGTGGAACCCGATCTTGTCGACGTAGAACGACTTGGCGCGGTCGACGTCCGAAATGGGAAGGATCACGAGTTCAAGCTTCCAGTCCATGCGGCATCCTCCATGACGATCAAGTTCCTCTCCTCGCCGCCATGATGGCGGTTTGCTCCGGGCCGGCAGATGGATGACCCGAGTGTGACGCGCGTAGTGGTGCGCAGCGCGCACCAACCTCCCGATCGACCGCCGCTGAAGGTGGTCCCGGGCGAGGTTGTGCGTGTCGGAGAACGCGACACGGAGTGGGCCGAGTTCGTGTTCGTGACCATTCCGCGCGGAGCGGGATGGGTGCCGTCACGCTATCTGAGCGCGCCCGCAGGAGAGGCGATAGTCCTCGAACCTTATGACACCCGGGAGCTCGCAACCGAGCCCGGCGACGTGCTTGAGGTAATGATTGAAGACGTTCAGAGCGGATGGCTCTGGTGCCGGTCCGGCGATGGTCGGGAAGGCTGGGTCCCCGCCCGGACGGTCGGAAGTAGTTCGTGACTGCACACAAACGGGCGGTACTTGGTGTGACGCAGGCCGACGACAGGGTTCGAACCCGCCACCTGCGACGAAATCGAAGTAACGCTTCTCCCCCGTCCGCGTCGGTCAGCCCGCCGCTGACGCCACCGGCACCGGCTGCGAGAAGCGGATGTGATTGCCGAACGGGTCGCGAAGTCCGGCATCGATGCCGTAGGGCTGCTCGGTCGGCTCCTGGGTGAACTCGACGCCCCTCGCCCGCAACTCCTCGTACGTCTTGCGGCAGTCATCGGTGGTGAAGAACAGATGGCCACCCGTGGCGCCCTTGGTGAGCAGCTCCCGGACCTGCTCGGCGGTCTTCTCGTCCATGACCGCGCCACCGGGCTTCTCGAGCAGGATCTCGCGGTCCGGCTGTCCAGGGACGTTGACGGTCAGCCAGCGCATGAACCCGAGGTCCGCATCGGTGTGCACCTCGAGACCGAGCTTGCCCACGTAGAAGTCGAGCGCGGGGTCCTGGTCGAGGACGTAGATCTGGGAGATGGCGATGCTGTTGAACATGGTGTCCTCGCTGTGGTGCGTGGGTGATACGGACGTCAGGCTATCCGCCACGTGGCTTGGCCGCTTCTCCAAAACTGCTCGGTCGCATCCATGCCATGGCGAAACACGTGGGCACTGGAGCCACCGGGCCGCGCCGTCGATGCGCCGACGGAGTCTCGCCGACGATCTCTCTGAAAGTGCGGCTGAAGGTGCCCAGGCTGCCGAAGCCCACGTCAAAACAAATGTCGGTGACATCGAGATCGGTCCCTCGCAGCAGATACATCGCCCGCTCCACCCGCCGGCGCTGCAGATAGCGGTGCGGTGTCTCGCCGAAGGTGGCCCGGAATCCTCGGATGAAATGGGCTTCGGACACGCAGGCGATGCGAGCGAGCGCCGGGATATCGAGCCGCTGCGCGTACGTGCGATCCATGGCGTCACGGGCGCGGAGCATGCGGCGGTTCGACTCTTCGACGCTGCGGCTCATGTCTCCATTTGATACCGCGACTCCTCAATCCGGCCGCAGATGTGTGGAGCGTCTGGGCAGGGCCGACGAAGGCCCCGCCCAGACAGCTGCATCCTTGCGAGTTGAGGCTATGGGTACTTGATCACGCAGGCACCCTTGCCTGCGTTGGACAGGTTGCTCCAGAGCGACTGCACCGGGAACGTCCCGGTCGACAGCGTGATGTTCGCCGCGCCACCGGGCGTGCCCGGGGTGATCCACGCGCACTTGTCGCCGTTCTCACCTCCGACGGGCTCAAACCAGCCGCCGGATGTCAGGTTGGTCGCACCGATCGGCGCCTGTGGCCACTGGTCAGTGACCGTCTCACCGTACTCGTGCCCTTCCACGATGCTGAAGCCATCAAGCGTTCCCGGCGTGTTGACGAAAGCCTGGCCACAGTTGGGGCCGGCGTCGCTGACGTAGGGCATGTTGGTGAAAGCGAGGCTGCCTCGCGCCGTGATCACACCGATGTCCTTGCCACGAGTGAAGTCGTGCCATGCGCAGAACCCGGACGTCGGGAGGTTGAACCCGCCCGGATGCGTCCCGGATGGGCTGACGATGACGTACTGCACCGACGTGTTGGACGCCGGCGTCGTGTTGCCGAAGTGCACCGCCGCCTTGTCAGCCTCCTGGCCCAGCTGCTTGTTGGTGGCCTGCACGGGGGTCAGCGCGGAGACGTCGGCCCAGACCCCGGCCAGCGGCGTGGTGGCGGGATGATGGACGAAGGTGGCGGTGGCGGGACACTTGGTGGTGTTCTTGGGAACGCCCTGGCAGTACTGCGTGGTGGACGTGCTCCACGTGTCCTGCGAGCCGAAGAGACCGCGGATGAAGTTCTGCAGGTACGGGGCCGCGCCGAGGACATCGTTGCTGAAGGTCAGATTTAGTCCCGACTGGCCGACGGTTCCCCACTGGGAGCCCCAGAACACCAGGTACACCTTGGGGTTCACCTCGACGCCCACACCCTTGGTGCCGCCGTAGTACTTGAGCAGGGCCGGGGTCGCGGCGAGGTGAGCGTGCGCGTGGCCCAACGCGGAGGCAGGCGCGACCGAGGCGGCGGTCGTGGCGGCGCCGGCGGGCGAGGCCGGCGATACCCCGAGAAACACGGTGGCAGCCACAGCGGCCGCAGCTGCGCCTCCGGTTCGGCGGTAGTGATGTGTCATGGCCCTCTCTCCTCGATGTAGCGCGGTAGCGTCAACTCCGCAACTGGCGTTGTCACCTGATTTTCGCCTGATGGACTGTACACGGCAAGCGGCGCGGCGAGGGACCACCCCGATCGCGCGCTGACGTCGCTCTAGGAGCCCGGCGTGTCGCCGGAGGCCGACGGAGGGCCGGAGTTGGCTCACCGAGAGGTCGGGGGCCCCAGTCGGAACACGGGGTGGTCGGGGGCGATGCGCCGCAACTCATCGTCGGAAGCGTCGGGACCGACGCCCTGGAAGAACACCCCGACCTCGACCTTCCACTTCTTGAGGTATGCGCGCAGGATCGGCACCTTCTCCTCGTCGCTCAGCTCGGTGGCGGTGAAAGCCTTACGGCGCCGGCCCAGACGCAGCTCCCCGCTCCCGGCAACGCGCAGGTTGCGCACCCACTGGGTGTGCCCGCGGGGGGCGACGAGGTAGCGCACCCGGTCCAGGGTGAGCAGATTGACGGGCGTCGTGCGCCATTCCCCGCTAGTACGGCCGCGGACGGCGAGGATGCGCGATCCGTACACGCTGATGCCCACACGCGTGAGGAAGGCGACGATGCGGTTGAAGACGTTGGTCGTGAACCACCCGGGGCGGACGTAGCGGAGCTCGGTCGCCATGGTCATCGAGCAGAACTGTAGTCGGCAGGCCGATCGGGTTTCACATGTCGATGGCGGTCGGCCCGCACGGCGTGCCCGCGGAGCGAACCGTCCTCGCTCCTGCTCGCCTGCTGTACCGGCCCCGAGCGGACGGCGGTCGACCATGCGCCCAACTCCAGGAGGTGGTCGCGCAGGCGCTACCACTCTCTCGCCAGGGGGTCCACACCATCGACAGCCGGTTAGGCGATCCATATCGTGGCGAGCATGACAGCACGCTGGGAGCGGCGGGCAGTTCGGCTCGCCTGGAGCGTCGGGCTGTGCGCGCTCGGGCTCGTGACTGCCAGCGTGGTGCTGCTGGCCCTGGACTGGGAGGCAATCGACTCGCCGGGCACGGCTCAGTTGACGCTGTTCCTCGGTGCCCCCATCAACGGGGTTCTCGGTGTGCTGATCGCCACCCGCCGCCCCAGAAACGCGATCGGGTGGTTCCTGCTGGCAATCGCGGCCACTGGTGCGATCTTTCTCTTCACCGACTTCCTGGCCATCCGCGGGCTGCTAAGCGGCGCCCCGCCGAACGGCTGGGTGGCGTGGCCGGGCAATGTGTTCGCCTCGGCCACCGTGGTGGGTGAGTACCTGATCTTCTTCCTCATCCTCGTCTTCCCCAACGGACGCCTGCTGCCCGGGCCTCGATGGCGGTGGGTGGCGGGGGTGGCGCTGGCCGCCATCGCCGTGGAGCTCGCGCAATCGCTCACCTCCCTCTCGCCAAACCGACCGTCACCGCGGCTTCCCGGTGTGCCCAACCCGCTGGCCGTGCCTGCGCTGAACGGCCTCACCAACAGCAACAGTCTGCTCCCGCAGCTGTCGTTCTTCCTGTTGATCGTTCTGGTGCTGATAGCGGTGGTGGTTCGCTTCCGCCGGTCGCGGGACCTGGAGCGGCGGCACATGCGCGGGTTCGCCTACGTCGCCGGGGCCACGTTGGCGGCCGTTCTGCTGACCTTCTCCTTCACCCCGCCCAACCATAAGCTCGGGGAGACGTCCGTCTTCGTGCTGCTCGGCACGCTCGTGGCAGCCGCCCTGGCGCGCTTCCGCCGTTGGCGAGGCGCGGAGCGGCGCCCGATGCGCTGGGCCCCGTACGTCGTTGCGGCCACGCTCGGGGTCGGCTCTCTGAGCTTCTCGTTCACGTCGCCAAGCAATGGAGCCGACGTGGCCAACGCCGCGTTGGGCATCGGGTTCGGTGTGCTCCTTCCGGCCACGATCGGGCTTGCTGTGATGCGGCACGGCCTGTACGACCTGGACATCTTCATCAGCCGCACCATCGTGTATGGCTCTCTCGCTGTCTTCATCACTGGGGTGTATGTCGGCATCGCGGTGGGCATCGGCACATTGGTCGGCAGCGGTGGCAAGCCCAACTTGGGTTTGTCGATCCTGGCGACGGCTATCGTGGCGGTGGGCTTCCAACCGGTGCGCGAGCGCGTCCAGAAGGTGGCCAACCGGCTCGTGTACGGGAAGCGTGCCACACCGTACGAGGTGCTCTCGCAGTTCTCCGAGCGAGTCGCCGAGTCGTACGCCAGTGACGACGTGTTGCCTCGGATGGCACGCGTGCTCGCGGAAGGCACCAGCGCCGACCTCGCGGAGGTCTGGCTGCGCAGCGGTGACGCACTGCAACGCGCTGCGGTCTTCCCACTCAAGTCGTCAGCGCCGGCCGCGGTTCACCTCAACGGCAGCGCAGAACTGTCGATCCCCACCGCCGATCGTGCGGTGGTGGTGCGCCACCAGGGCGACGTGCTCGGCGCTCTGACTGTGACCAAGCGGCGCGGCGAGTCGCTTACGCCGATCGAGATCAAGCTGATGGACGACCTCGCCCACCAGGCCGGACTGGTGCTCAAGAACGTCGGACTCACAGCCGACCTGCAGGCGCGCTTGGAGGACCTGCGCGCGTCTCGGCAGCGGCTCGTGGCTGCCCAGGACGACGAGCGACGCAAGCTGGAACGCAACCTTCACGACGGCGCCCAGCAGCACCTCGTCGCCCTCAAGGTAAAGCTCGGGTTGGTGGAGATGCTGCTCACCCGGGATCCGGAGAAGGCCAGCGCAACCATCGTCGCCCTCAAGAGCGACGCGGACGAAGCGCTCGAAACCCTGCGTGATCTCGCTCGCGGCATCTATCCACCTCTGCTTGCCGACCGGGGCCTCGCTGTCGCGCTGCAATCGCAGGCAGCAAAGGCAACGCTGCCGGTGCATATCGACGCCGATGGCGTCGGTCGGTACCCGCAGGAGATCGAAGCAGCCCTGTACTTCTGCACGCTGGAAGCCCTGCAGAACGTGCAGAAGTATGCGCAGGCCTCAAATGCGACGGTGCGCTTGCGCGAGGATGGAAGCCAGCTGCTTGTCGAAGTTACGGATCACGGCCGTGGGTTCGACGTAGCCATTACCTCACGCGGTGCCGGGTTGACCAACATGCAGGACCGGCTCGAGGCTCTGGGTGGCACGCTGCGGATCGAGACCGGCCCGGCACACGGGACGACGCTCCGCGCCACGGTTCCCGTCCCGCTGAGCATGCTCATCAGTTGAAAAGTCGGGGAGACAGGACTCGAACCTGCGACCCCTGAGCCCCCAGACTAGTACTGATTTCCAGCCGCCGAGTCGAGTTCAGAAAGAGTGGTTTCGTCAACGTATGGTTGGAATGACGACGAGCGCGCGGATGATGGACTCCGTTGGAATCGGGTTGAACCTCTGGGATCTGTTGGGCACAGCGCAGTGTGCCCAACAGATCCGTTGGGCTACGGGACGAGGATCCCTCGGCCACGCACCCGACCCTCGTTGAGATCTCGCATTGCGTCGTTGACCGCGGTGAGCGGATAGGTCGCCGTCATCAGCCGCACCAATCCGCGGGCCGCGAGGTTCATCAGCTCCGCGAGCTCGTTGTACGTGCCGACCAGGTTGCCGATCACGTTGATTTCGGTGAGGATGATCTGCATCGTCGGGATGTTGACAGCGCCGCCGTAACCCACTACGAAATGCGACCCGGCACGGCGGAGCATCTTCGTGGCGTCGAGCTCCGCGCCCTGCTCGCCGACGAAGTCCATGACCACCTCGGCACCGCGGCCGTCGGTGAGCTCGAGGACGCGGTCCACCTGCTTGCCATCGGCGACCACGGTGTGGTCGGCTCCCCAGGCCCCAGTTAGGGCGAGGGCATCCGGGCTCTTGTCCACGACGATGATCTCCGTTGGGGTGAGCGCCTTGAGGCACTGGATCCCGATGTGGCCCAGACCGCCGGCGCCGAGGACGACGGTGCGGGTACGCGGCGGCAGCATCGACTGCGCCTTCTTCACCGCGTGATACGCCGTCAGACCGGCGTCGGCGAGGGCCGCGACGTCAATCGGTTGTAACTTGGGATCGATCTTGATAACTGCGCGAGCACCGGTCTTCAGATACTCGGCGAACCCGCCGTCGGCGAAAAGCCCCGGGAAGATCCCGGTCTCGCAATGCATGTCCGCGCCGGCTCGGCAGGCCGGACACAGCCCGCAGGTGATCAGCGGGTGGACGATCACGGTGTCGCCGACGGCCACGTTGGTGACCGCGCTGCCGACGCTCTCCACCCAACCGGCGTTTTCATGCCCCGGCGTGTAGGGCAGCGAAAGGCCCGCCTCCTTCTGTGCTGCGTCGAACTGGCCCTCGTGGATGTGCAGGTCGGTCCGACACACTCCGGCGGCCCCGATCCGGACGATGACGTCGAACGGGCTGGTGATCTTCGGGTCGGGAACCTCCTCGACTATCAGGTCCTCGTGGAAACCGTGCAACCGCGCTGCCTTCACCTCTGCCCCTCCGACGTCGGACGCTGTTCGGAGAATCGAGACCCAGGCAGGCCCCAGGCCCGGAAGAATTCCCCGGTGGCCCGGCACGTCGCCACATTGACGTCATTGCCGGCGGCGATGAGCTGCTCGTGCCGCCTCCGCGCCCGATCAAGCAGCGCCTCGGCCGGTGGGCCGCCGATGAGCCGGGCGGACGGCTCTTGGCCGGTGCCGCTTCGGTCGCTCAGCGCCGCATGCACGGCGGCCCGGGCCTCGTACGATAGAAACGCTAGCCGTGGTGTGCGCCCGTCGTCGGCTTGGTACCGAACGGCTAACGGCTCGGCATCGAGGTCGGGCTGCAGCCCGCCGTTCTCGTCCATCGAGCCGGCATCCCGCACCCGCAGGGTCAGCAACTCGCCGGCAGACATCCCGCTGCCGGCCAGAGCGAGCAGGAGCGGCCGGGCGGCCTCGTCGAGGGCCCGCGGCCGATCACCGCAGGCGGCGTTCCTCGTCCGTGCCGGGCTCCCGCCCAGCGGACGCCAGGGGACCGGCACCCCGTTGGCCCGCAGCCACAGCTTCGGTCCGAACGCCAGTGCAGCGGCCTGGCTGTCAGTCACAGTCGGGTCGCGCGTCACCCAGTGGCGGAGCCGGTCCTCGGCGGCCGTCGGATCGTCGCGAACTGCGGCCAGGAACGGGCTGAGACGACCAGAGGTTGCCTCGAGGCGGAATCGGTCCAGGGTGGACACCGCCGCCCGAATGACCGGCTCGGGCGAGCGGCACCGGCGTGCCAGGAGGCGGACCAGCCGAGCGACCGACGGCTGACCCAACAGCGCGAACTCCCGGCGACCGGCCAGAGCCGCGACCACTTGGCTGATCGCGGCCCCAGCCCCGGAGGCGTCCTCGTTGACCGCCTGGGCGATCTCCGTCGCAATGAAGTGGTCTTGGATGTGCACCTGGCAGCGCTTAACTCCGGGCACCGCCTCCACCTGGCGGCGCACCTCCCGCCCGATCTGTACGGCGAACGGAGACGGGCACAACGGCGAGGTGAGGTGATAGCGAACCACCACCTCACCGCCACCAACGTGCTCGACCGCGTCGAGCAAGTCCATCTCCGCCAGCGAGCGACGGATCTCTGGGTCAGCGACGCTGCCCGCCGCGGCGCGCACGGCCGCAAGGTCGACCCTCTGCAGGGTGGAAGGACTCACACGGGCACCGATCCCACGGCCCCGCGCCCCACGACCTCCTGCGTTTCCGGCATTGACGCGAGATAGTCGCGGCGGCGTCGGGCGAACTCGTCCTCGGCGAGCTCGGCCGTCTTTGCCTCGACGTCGACGCCGTAGAGCCGGGCGAGGTTGCCTGCGACGATCTTCGTTTTCGTCTCGTCGTCGAGGTTGACGCCGAATTCCTCCTGGATGTCGGCTGGCAGCTCGAAGGCCAGCAGGTCGGCGAGCT